>Ga0315336_1000238_pt1 | contig 208634 bp, 187 predicted proteins | sample ASW5metaG_FD_204512 | JGI IMG/M metagenome (GOLD analysis project Ga0315336, IMG submission 204512) | Ammonia-oxidizing marine archaeal communities from Monterey Bay, California, United States - ASW #5 | ecosystem: Environmental > Aquatic > Marine > Intertidal zone | place: USA: California...
TTGCGCTGTGGCGGCGTCGCGCTGCTTATCCGATATCCCACATCGCATGGCGCAACGCGACGCCGCCACAGCGCAAAATAATCCCGGTCAAATGGGTCCCTATCACCGCAGGTTGGTATAAGTCGATCCCGGGAACGTCGATAAGTCTCTTCGATCTGGTAATTGCCGTCGATTGGTCGGCCGCGGCGACGCCGGGGCCGAAACGGCCGGCGCCGGACCGCTGCTGGCTTGCCTGGCGCAACGGCCAAGAATCCGCACCGCCTGAGTATTTCCGAACCCGTCTGCAAGTCGAGGCGCGCGTCCGCGCATTATTGCGCGGTCATCCGGGTTCGGCGCTGGTCGCCTGGGATTTTCCCCACGGCTATCCGGCCGGCTCCAGTCTCGGCGGCGGCCGTGCCCTGGCGCGCCGGCTCGCCGGCTTGATCAGCGATGGCGCCGACGGCCAAAACAACCGCTTCGACGTGGCCGCCCAGCTCAATCGCCAGCTTGGCGCGCCGCCCGGTCCGCTTTGGGGCTGTCCGGCCGGGCGCGGCGGACCGGATTTGAGCGAGCGCAAGAGCCCGTTTGCAGGGCGCGGATTCGACGAATGGCGCCTGGTCGACAGCCGGGTCCGGGCCGCGGGCCGTAACATCCAAAGCGCCTGGAAACTCTATACCACCGGCAGCGTCGGCTCGCAGATCCTTATGGGTTTGCCGACCCTGTATCGTTTGCTAACCGACCCGGCACTTGGTGCGCGTTCACGGCTCTGGCCGTTCGAGACCGATTGGGATGCGGCGCTCGGCGCCATCGTCCATGCGGAAATGTGGCCGAGCCTTGCCGACCACCAGGCCCAAGAGCACCCGATCAAGGACGCCCGCCAAGTGCTGGCGGCGCGCGACTGGATTTGGGCGGAGGACCGGGCCAATAAGCTTCGCGGTTGGCTCGCGCGCCCGGCCGGTCTGACCGCTAAACAATCCGAAACTTGCCTAACGGAGGAAGGCTGGATTCTCGGCGTGGCGTGACAGAAATTAGGGACGGAAAAAGGGGACAGGAACAATTTCTGATTTATGAAATTGTTCCTGTCCCTAATTTCTGTCCCTAATTTCTGTCAATTTCTTCAGGCAAGCCGCCTCGTCAGCCTGAAAGTCGCCGTCGATCCACCACGTCTCCACCGACCGCAGCAACGCACCAAATCGCGGACCGGGCGGTTCACCCAAGTCCCGTAGGTGCCGTCCCTTGAGGACAAAGCCCGGCGCCTGCCATTGGTCGGCAAGCCTCGTCAACGCCGCAAAGCGCATGTCCTCCGGCGCTTCCGCCCAGGCCAGGTGAAGGCGATCGGCGGTCGCTTGGTTGCCGTGGCGGTAGACGGATCGGCGCACCAGGGTGGCGTTGTCGGGCAAATCGGGCGCCAACACGTCGAGGATCTGTTGCCGTTCGGCGTTCGACAGCTTGAACCGCTCGGCCGCGGCAATCCGAACCGCGGAATCGTCGACCAGCAAAGCCGAGAGCCGTAGGATGGCCGCCGCCTCCGGCGCGACCCGCAGCAATCCCGCAAGCCTGTCCCGTCCGTCCAGCCCCTCTGAGATCGCGTCGAGCACGCCGACGTCCGCCATCTTTGTCAGCACCGAGATGGGATCGGCGGCACTGAGCAGGCGCAGCAGTTCCTGGCGCACGCGTTCACCCGATAATTGGGCGATCCCTGCCACCGCGGCGGCAGCCGCCGCCAGGCCCGACACATCCATGGCGCCACGGCCATAATCCGCATGGAACCGAAAGAAGCGGAGAATGCGCAGATAATCCTCTTCGATCCGCGCCGCCGGATCACCGACAAAACGCACGCGGCCGGCTTCCAAGTCGGCAAGCCCGCCGACAAAATCAATGACCCGGCCTGCGGCATCCATGAACAAGGCGTTCATGGTGAAATCGCGCCGTTCGGCATCCGCCTGCCAGTCGTCGGTAAACGCAACCTTGGCCCAGCGGCCGTCGGTCTCGACATCGACCCGCAAGGTGGTGATCTCAAATTGCCGCGGACGCAGAACAGCGGTCACCGTGCCGTGGGCGATGCCGATCTTGAGGACTTTGATGCCGGACGCTTCCAGGGCCTTGACGACCCGCTCGGGCGCCGCCGACGTCGCAAGATCGACATCGTTGACGGTCCGCGACAGCAACGCATCGCGAACGCATCCGCCGGCAAAGCGCGCCTCGATACCGGCGTCGCCGAAGCAACCCATCAGCGTCACGGTTTCGGGCCAACGCATCCAGTCCGGTGCTTTTACTGTCTGATCTCGCGTCACTTAGACTCCGCGGGCACGACCACACCGTCGACGATCCGGGCCGGCGTATAATCGAGCCCTGGATCATTAACCGACATAATTCCGTAAACGAATAGCGTAATAATGGTAAGCGTCAGGCCGCTGCCGAACAAAACGGTCCAAGGCACGTCGTCCCTGCCGGCCTTACGCCGCATACGCAGACCTAAATAGTACAATCCGTATAAAATAAACGGCACCGCGAAAGGCAGTAATATCAGTAGCAGCTTTCTTACCATAGATCGCCGACTTTCCGCGACAGGTCGACCAACATGCCGGCCGTCGCACCCCATATGTAATAGTCGCCATAGGGCATGGCATACCAATGACGCCGCTGGCCGTTGCGCCAGCCGCTATGGCGTTGGTGATTTTCCGAATCCATCAAGAATGCCATCGGCACCTCGAAGATATCGGCGACTTCGAATTCGTCCGGGACCAGGTCGAAATCCGGCTGCACCACGCCGACGCAGGGCGTCACCGTATAGCCGGTCACCGTTTCGTAATTCGACAGCCGGCCGATCATGCTAACGAAATGAGGCGCAATACCGGTTTCTTCATGGGTTTCCCGCAACGCCGCCGCTTCCGCGGTCGCGTCATGGGATTCCATTCGACCGCCAGGGAAGGCGATCTGCCCGGCATGGGAATTCAGATGCTCGGTCCGCTTGGTCAGCAACACGGTCACGCCTTCCGGCCGATCGATCAGCGGCACCAGAACCGCCGCCGGCCGAAGCGGGACGCCGTCCGGACGGCCAAATTCCGGATTGAGGTCATAGTCGCTGCGGCCCCTGGACAATGTCTGCCGGGGCTCGCCAACCAGGCGCTCCGCTATTAGGTCGGTCAATCTCACTTAACTCATTGCCTCATTCGTTTTCCGGGTTGGGGCCGATGGCAAAGAAACAGCCGGCGCTCCAGACGCCCAAGGTCGATATGCCGTCGACGTCCCGATCGACGCTCAAGTCGACCAGTTCATAGAAGACGGAGCGGCTAATCAAGGCCTCCAGGCGGTCACGAACCAGCAGATAAGGCGCCGGTTCCGCCGACTGCGGATCGATGTCGACCCGAATCGGATGCGCCGCGTCCGCCCTGACATAATCGTTGACCTGGGTGCGAAACGTCAAAATTTGATCGTCGCCAGTGCCTTCGATAAACAATTCCAGCGCGACAAACGGTGCATCTTCGACGGTGATGGCGAATCGCTCGACCGGCGTGACCAGATAAAATCGATCGTCTTCGTCGCGCCGCAAGACGGTCGAGAACAGGCGTACCATCGCCGGTCGCTTGATTGACGAGCCGAGGTAATACCAAGTCCCGTCGCGCGCGATCCGCATGTCCAAATCGCCGCGATCGGGCGGATTCCATTGCGAAACCGGCGGCAGGCGGCGCTCATTTTGCGCCGTCAATGCCGCAGCCAACGTCTCCAGGTCACGCTTTGGACTAGCCATTGCCGAAATATCCGATCAAAATTCCGTCACAATCGATGTCCTAACATACCGATTAATTAGCCAACCGCCCTTCCACAATAATATAATCATTCTCATGCAAAACGTCAGCGATGCGGGCGAAGACCTCGCCCAGGAACTTGAAACCGCCGGCTCACGGATCGTCCGCGTCCGCGAATCCATTGGCACGGCAATTTTTGGCCAGCAGCATGTTATCGATGAAACGTTGATAACCTTGCTCGCCGGCGGTCATCTCCTGCTCATTGGTGTGCCCGGTCTCGCCAAGACAAAACTGGTGGAAATTCTCGGCCGGGTCTTGTCATTGGACGAAAAGCGCGTGCAGTTCACACCGGATCTGATGCCCGCGGACATTGTCGGGTCGGAAGTCCTCGAAGAAAGCGACAGCGGCCGGCGCAGTTTTCGGTTCATTCAGGGGCCGGTTTTTTGCCAGCTTCTGATGGCCGACGAGATCAACCGCGCCAGCCCCCGCACCCAATCGGCGCTGCTGCAGGCAATGCAGGAGAAACAAGTCTCCGTGGCCGGCCAGCGCCACGGCCTACCGGCGCCTTTCCACGTCATGGCGACACAAAACCCGCTCGAGCAGGAAGGCACCTATCCGTTGCCCGAGGCCCAGCTCGACCGTTTTCTGATGCAAGTCGATGTCGGATACCCGGACCTTGAAGCCGAACGCCGCATGATGTTGGCGACGACCGGCGTCGAGGAGCATCTGCCGGACACGGTTTTGCGCCCCGACGAGTTGCTCGCCGCGCAACGGCTGGTGCGCCGTATCCCGGTTGGCGAGAGCGTCGTCGAGGCCGTCCTGCAAATGGTGCGCGGCGGTCGCCCCGAGACCAGCGAGTTCGAAACCGTTCGCAAGCATGTCGCCTGGGGTCCCGGCCCGCGCGCCAGCCAGGCCTTGATGCTGGTGGTTCGCGCCCGCGCTTTGATGCAAGGCCGTTTGGCGCCATCCATCGACGACGTCATCGCGCTCGCCAAACCCGTGCTCCGTCATCGCATGGCGCTGAATTTCGGCGCCCGGGCTGACGGCGTCAGCATTGAGGATGTCATCGACACCCTAATCGAACCGTTGGCCTGACATGGCCGAGGCCGCCGCTTCCGCCGAAGGCGAGCTGCTGCGGGGAAGAGCCGAGCAGCTTTCGGCGACCTTGCCGGCCCTGCTGGTCGAAGCGAACCGGGTCGCGGCCACGGTATCCCAGGGGGTGCATGGCCGTCGGCGGGTTGGCTCCGGAGAGACGTTTTGGCAGTTCCGGCGCTATCAAGTTGGCGATCCGGTCAGCGCGATCGACTGGCGGCAGTCGGCCAAACGCATTCCCGTTTACATCCGACAGAACGAATGGGAGGCCGCACAATCGATCTGGCTGTGGGCCGATGCCTCGGCCTCCATGGACTATCATTCTGATGCCGTCGATGAAGCGAAATTGACGCGTGCGCGTCTGTTGCTGCTCGCGCTCGCAGCGCTCCTGGCGCGGGCCGGCGAACAATTCGGATTGCTGGACCGGGATGCGGTGATTTGGCGCGGCCGAAGTGCGTTGGACCGCCTAACCGAATCGCTGTTGCGAAACGGCATCTCGGCAGCAGACGGCCTGCCGGCGCCGGCGCAGCTGCCGCGCTATGCACAAACCGTCTGGTTTGGAGATTTCCTGGCGCCACCGGAGGAGACCGAGGCGCGCATTCGGTATTTCGCCGGCCAAGGCCTGGCTGGCCATTTGGTTCAAATACTCGATCCGGCCGAAGAGGATTTGCCGTTCAAAGGCCGCACGCATTTCGAAGGGTTAGAGGGCGAAGGCCGGTATCTGGTCGGCCGCACCGAAAGCCTGCGTGACGAGTATCGCGACAAGTTCGCCGCTCGACAGGCGGCATTGCGCGCCATGACCCGATCCGTCGGCTGGACCTTCATCAGCCATCGAACCGACCGGCCACCGCAATCGGCGATGTTGGCGCTCTATCGCATGTTGACGGAAAGGGTGAAGTGATGTGGGCGCTCGGCCCGATCGCCTTCGCAACACCGTGGGTCCTGGGTGCCTTGGCCTTTCTGCCGGTGCTTTGGTGGCTGCTACGCATTTCGCCGCCCGCACCATTCCGCGTGCTTTTTCCGCCGATCCGCATCTTGATGGAGCTGCGCCAAGTCGAGGAAACCCCGGCGCGCACGCCGATTTGGCTGCTGATTCTGCGGCTGTTGTTGGCAACGCTGATTATTTTAGCGCTTGCCCGGCCGCTGTTGCATCCCGACGTCAAACTGATCGGCACCGGCGAAGTCGTGATCGTCGTCGATGACGGCTGGCCCGCGGCCCGCGACTGGCAACGCCGGGTCAAGGCGATGACCCGCCTGGTCGACGCCGCAGAACGCAACGCCCGTCCGGTCTTGGTGCTGACCACCGCGCCGGCGCCGACGGCGTCCGAGAAACCCGCGGAACTGATCGATGCGAAATCCGCACGCCGGCTTATCCGCGCCATGGAGCCCAAGGCCTGGTTGCCGGATCGCCAGACCGTGCTGGCCCGACTGGCGGAAAAAGAACTGAACATCGGCAGCGACATCGTCTGGATCAGCGATGGCCTCGATTACGGCAACGCACCCGACTTCGCCGCCGCCCTCGAGCGCTTTGGCCAGCTGCGCGTGGTGCTGCCCGGCGCCGACCATGGCGCCGTCGCCTTATTGCCGCCAGAGCCGGAAGGCCCGGCGCTCAGGATCGGCGCCATTCGTGGCGAAACCGGCAGCGCCGCCAAAGTCTGGATCCGGGCGATGGCCGAACAGGGCCGGATCCTGGCACGCCAGCCCTTGTCTTTCGAAGCCGGCAGCGCCAAGGCCAGCGGCACCCTGCGCTTGCCAGCAGAGTTTCGCAATAAGATCCAACGGCTGGACATTGAAGGCGTAACCTCAGCCGGCGCGGTGGTGTTGATGGACGAAAAATGGCGCCGCCGGCCGGTCGGCTTGGTCGCCGAAGCGGCCGGTGAAGGCAACCAGCCGCTGTTATCGGAGATCTTCTATCTCGAACGCGCGATGAAGCCGTTTGCCGAAATTCGCAAGGGACCGACGGCGACGTTGCTGGCGCGCCAGCTGGCCGTCATCGTGTTAGCCGATGTTGGCCGCATCGTCGGTAGCGAGCACGCCGCCTTGAAGAATTGGGTCGAGGGCGGTGGCGTGCTGGTCCGCTTCGCCGGGCCGCATCTGGCCGAAAGCGTCGACGAATTGATCCCCGTGCGCCTGCGCCGCGGCGGCCGCGAACTTGGCGGCGCCTTGAGTTGGTCGAAACCGGCACGGCTCGCCGCATTTCCCGACACCGGCCCGTTTGCCGGCCTGACCCCGCCGGCCGACGTCACCGTCCATCGGCAGGTGCTCGCCGAACCGACCCTCGACCTCGGGCGCAAGACCTGGGCGCGCCTGGCCGACGGCACACCGCTGGTGACCGCGGAGAAACGCGGCAAAGGTCACGTCGTGCTGTTTCACACGACGGCCAACACGCACTGGTCTAATCTGGCGATTTCGGGCTTGTTCGTCGACATGCTGCACCGCTTGGTCGACCTCTCTCACGGTGTCGCGGGCATGCGCCCGGACGCCATGCTCGCGCCGCTCGCCGAACTCGACGGCTTCGGTCGATTACGTGACCCGAGCACGACGGTCTTGCCGATCCAAGCCGACCAGCTGGTCGCCTCCGGCGCCAACGCCGATCATCCGCCCGGTTATTACGGCGATGGCGGCAGCCGTCATGCCTTCAACGCCACGTCGGATCTGGAAAGCCTGACGGCGATGCAGCCGCCGGCCGATGCCCAAATGCTGCAGGACTTGCTGGCCGCCGGCGAACGCGATCTGATGCCCTGGCTGCTGGCCGTGAGCCTGGTACTGATGCTTGTCGACTTCATCATCACACGGTTGATGCAGGGCCGCTATCACCGCGCCGCGATTACGGCGATGCTGGCCATTTGCGCCTTGGCCACGCTGCCGGTGGATCAAGTGCTGGCACAAGCGTCCGGACCCGACGCCCGGGTGTTGACGGCAACCACGGATACCCGCTTGGCCTATGTGCGAACCGGCGACCGCGACATCGACGACATGTCGGATGCCGGTCTGTGGGGCTTGACGGAAATGCTCCGACGGCGGACATCGGTTGAAGGCGAGAAGCCGATTGGCGTCAATGTCGAACGGGACGAGATCTTGTTCTTCCCGCTGCTTTATTGGCCGATCACGCCGAGCCAGCCGGCTTTGTCGAACGCGGCGCTTGCCAAGGTCGATGCGTTCATGAAAACCGGCGGTTCGATTTTTTTCGATACCCAAGACCAGGACGGCCCGGCGGCGCTCGGCGGCGGCGCGACCGGCGGCGCCAAGGTCCGGCTTAGGCAACTGCTCCGCCGGCTCGACATTCCGCCGCTGGTGCCGGTTCCCGAAAATCACGTCCTGACAAAAGCGTTTTACCTGATGCAAGATTTCCCCGGCCGCTGGAACGGCGGCCGGCTGTGGGTCGAGCAGGGTGGCGATAAGGCCAACGATGGCGTGTCCTCGATCATCATCGGATCGAACAGTTGGGCAGCCGCCTGGGCCGTAGACGATGCCGGCCGGCCGTTGGCGGCGGTCGTGCCCGGCGGCGAACGGCAACGGGAAATGGCCTTTCGGTTCGGCGTCAATTTGGTGATGTATGTCTTGACCGGCAACTACAAGGCCGACCAGGTCCACGTGCCGGCCATTCTAGAACGGCTCGGGCAATGAGGCGTATCCCGTGAGCGGCGTGACCGATATCGCCATTGCGCCGTTGTTGCCGCTTTGGCTGATCATCGGCCTGGGCGTTGCCGCGGCGTTGGTCATGGCCTACGGCGTCTTCATCCGATCCCCCGGCGTGCCCTGGCGCAGTCTGGCCGCGTTGGCCATCATATTGACATTGCTCAACCCGTCCTTGACCGAAGAGCAACGGCAATCCTTGGCCGATATCGCATTGATCGTGGTCGATCGGTCGCCGAGCCAATCTTTGGAGGCGCGGACAGCGCAGACCGATTTGGCCCTCAAGGACCTGCAAAAACGCTTCGCCGCACTCAGCGATCTGGAGCTGCGGATCATCGAAACCACGACATCCGAAACGTCTGGCGAACTGACCGGTCTGCCGCGCGACGGCACGCATTTGTTTGCGACGCTGGAACGGGGATTAAGCGACATTCCGCGGTCGCAATTCGCTGGCGCCGTGATGATCACCGACGGGCAAATCCATGACCGCCCCGCCGCCGAAGGCGCCGACAACCCGGCCGCGCCGCTGCATGGCTTGCTGACGGGACGTCCCAACGAACAGGACCGGCGCATTGTCATCGAGAACATGCCGACTTACGGCATCGTCGGTCAGAAATTGGACTTAAGCCTGCGGATCGAGGATTCTGCCGCCGCCGAGGGCAGCAGCGATCGCGTCGAGGTTCTGCTGCGCCAGGACGGCGGCAAATCCGAACGCCAGACGTTGCCGGTCAATCAAACCGTCACCATCCCGATGACCATCGGCCATGGCGGTCCGAATATTCTGGAGTTGGAGGTCGCGGCCGGCGATGACGAACTGACGGATCGCAACAACCGGACGGTGGCTGCCGTCAACGGCGTGCGCGACCGGCTGCGCGTGCTGTTGGTCTCGGGCGAGCCGCATGCCGGCGAACGGGTCTGGCGCAACTTACTGAAGGCGGATCCGGCGGTCGATCTGGTGCACTTCACCATTCTCCGGCCACCAGAGAAACAGGACGGCACACCGATCAACGAGCTATCGTTGATCGCTTTCCCGATCCGGGAATTGTTCGAAATCAAACTCAACGAATTCGATCTCATCATTTTCGACCGCTATCGCCGGCGCGGCGTGTTGCCCCATGCTTATCTGCGAAACATCGCCAAATACGTGAAATCCGGCGGCGCGCTTCTGGAGGCGGCGGGCCCGCCGTTCGCCAGCGCGCTCAGCCTCTACCGCACGCCTCTGGCGGAAGTGCTGCCCGGTGCACCGACCGGCGAGATCATCGAAGCCGGATTTCGGCCGGCATTGACCGACCTCGGTCGCCGGCACCCGGTTACCGGAGACCTTGTTTCCGATCCGGCGGACGCCAACAAATGGGGACGCTGGTTTCGCTTGATCGATGTTGAACCGACGCGCGGCAAGATCCTGATGTCGGGCATCAACGGCGCTCCGATCCTGATCGCCGACCGCATCGGCGAGGGCCGCGTCGCCCAGTTGTTGTCCGACCATGCCTGGCTTTGGGCGCGCGGCTTCGAGGGCGGCGGACCGCAAGCCGAGCTGTTGCGCCGGGTCGCCCATTGGCTAATGAAAGAGCCGGACCTCGAGGAAGAAGACCTCAATGCCGTCGCCGAAGCTGGCCGGCTGTCGATCGTTCGTCGGTCCCTGCAAGAGGACAACAATCCGGTTACCGTGATCACGCCGTCGGGCGAACGCCGCCACATCGACATGGCGCCGGGCAAAGGCGGTCGCACGGTCGGCCATTACGCGGCGCGCGAAACCGGGCTGTATAAACTGCAAGACGGCCAGCGCCGCACTGTAGTCGCCGTCGGCACCGTCAATCCGAAGGAATTCGCCGACGTCCGCTCGACCGACCGGATATTGAAACCGATTGTCGACGCCGCCGGCGGTGGCTTGATGCGCCTGTCCGACGGCGCCTTGCCGCGGCTCCGCCGGGTGCGTGCCGACGCGGCGACCGCGGGCAAAGACTGGCTCGGCTTCGTCCGCAACCGCGACTACGTGGTCACCGGCATCCGGCAGATTTCGCTGTTACCGCCCTTGGCCGTTCTCATCTTTGTCCTCGGGGGCCTACTTCTGGCGTGGTGGCGCGAAGGCCGTTGATCAGGCCGTCGGCGCCAAACCCGCCGGTCCGCAACGACAGGGCCAAGACCCGATCGGCGGCTTCGTCGGCCATCACCACGCCAAACCGCGCCGCGGGTCGGAACCCAAACCGACCGTAGTAGGGTTCGTCGCCGACCAACACCACCCGCTCATGTCCAAGGCTCGTAGCGGCCGCGAGGCCGTGCCGCACCAGCGCCTGGCCGATGCCTTCGCCTTTCCTGTCCGGCTCGACGCCCAACGGCCCCAGCAACAACGCCGGCGCTCGGTCCGCGCCGATCGAAACCGGCCAATGCTGGATGGTGGCGACGATCGTCGCGCCTTCGCGGGCAACGAACGACAGACCGGTGGCGGGCTCAACGCCGCACCGGAAGCGGTAGGACTTCTTCTCGAACCGGTTGTCACCAAATGTCCGGTCGAGCAGGCTTTCGATCGCCGGCCGGTCGGTCGGCTGTTGGAGGCTTATTCTGTACATGGCTTCGCTTTTGTCGACGGAATAGGGTTGGCGTGCGGCTTAAGTCGCCCTACCCGTCAGCAAAGCCCAGTAATGGAATGGGAGCGATTCAGGCAGCAGCGACCGGGGCGCCCAAGGGCGCCGGCATCGGTCGTCGTCGCAGCACTGAAATCGGTTTCACGGAAAGTCTCCGCCAAGTTCACCTTCCCCTAGCATAAGATTGGCCGGAATCCAACCGATTACGTTGCCTGGCGCGGGTCCGGGCGAAGGCAATGCGCCAAAACCTTTATTGACAAACTATAAGGCATTGCCTTATAGTTTGATATGGAACAGAGGTCAGTAACCGTCATTGAAACACCGCCATTCATACGACGGGCTGCCAAGCGATTGTCGAATGATGAAGTCACATTTGTCATTGACACGATTGCCAACAAGCCAACTTTGGGCGCCGTCATCGAAGGTTCCGGCGGTTTCCGAAAAGCACGCTTCGCGATGGGCGGTCGCGGCAAAAGCGGCGGCGCAAAGGTGATTTACTATTTCTACAACTCGACAATGCCTGTGTTTCTGATGGACGTCTTCATCAAGAACGAGAAAGCCAACTATTCCAAGGGCGAGCGAAACCAACTTGCCAAGATGGCCGCCCATCTGAAGAGCACTTTTGGAGCTTGAGATTATGCCGAATAAGAAAGAAACGCCTTTCGATCACCTCGTGGAAGGCATGGAAGACGCGATAGCCTACGCCGAAAGCGGTAAGACCCGCGGCAGGAAACATGTCGTCATGGTACCGGTGCCAGACGTTAAAGCCATTCGCAAACAGACGAAATTATCGCAAACACGGTTTGCGGACGAATTTGGTTTTTCGGTCGGCACATTGCGCGACTGGGAACAAGGGAAGCGGAACCCGGATACCGCCGCTCGAGCCTACCTTGCCGTGATCCAGCACGACCACCGCCACGTGCGGAACGTGTTGTCGCAGATCCTGGGCTCGGACAAACCCGCTGAAGAAAAACCTCGTCGTCGACGTTCGCGGAAAGCCGCTTAGCGCCCGCTCGCCATTATGGCACGGCCATACCAGATCCGGACGGCACCTAAGGGTCGGCCCGTGATTGCCTGACCGGCGGTTTCTGCTAATCTTTGCGTCACCCGCACCAACAACGACCGCGAGCGCCATGCCGGAGGCCGATCCCACCCTGTTCCCCAACGAATTCGGCCCGACGCCGACGCGTGCGCGCCACACCACCGGAATCCTGCCGTCGCAAGTCATACGGGCGATGGCGGCGCGCCACGAGATTGACACCGCCGAAGGCCCTGCCGTCACCGAGCCGCAGATCCAGCCGGCGAGCCTCGACCTGCGGCTCGGGCCGGTCGCCCACCGCATCCGGGCGAGCTTCCTGCCCGGATCGAGCCAAACCGTGCAATCCATGATCGATCGCTTCGGCATGCACCAGATCGATCTCGGCCCCGGCGCCGTGTTGGAGCGCGGCTGCGTCTATGTCGTACCGCTGTTGGAATCGCTCAGCCTGGACAGAGCGGTCAGCGGCATGGCCAACCCAAAGAGCTCGACCGGACGGCTCGACATCTTCACCCGTCTGATCACCGATCACGCCAGCGAGTTCGACACCGTGCCCAAGGGCTACCGCGGGCCGCTTTATGCACAAATTTCGCCCGGCACCTTCAGTATCCTGGTGCGCACCGGCACCAGCCTCAATCAGCTGCGTTTCCGCCGCGGCAATCCACCGATGCCCGACGGGCCGTTGCGCCGGCTGCATGACCGCGAAGGTCTGGTCGATACCGGCGACGGCGCCGTCGACATTTCCGGTGGCGTCGGCATTACCGCCGACCTCGCCGGCGACCCACAAACCGGGCTGATCGGCTTTCGCGCCAAGAAACATGCCGGCCTGATCGATTTTGATCGCGTCGCGGCCTACGACCCGGCGGAATTTTGGGAACCGATCCACCATGACGCCAGCCGCGAACTGATCCTCGATCCCGGCGACTTTTATATCTTGGTCTCCAAGGAGGCGGTCTCCGTGCCGCCCGATCATGCCGCCGAGATGCGCGCCTACGACACGCTGGTCGGCGAGTTCCGGGTCCATTACGCGGGTTTTTTCGACCCCGGCTTCGGTCATTCCGAGGCCGGCGGCAGCGGCGCTCGGGCTGTCCTGGAAGTGCGCTCCCACGATGTGCCGTTCGTGCTCGAACACCGCCAGACCGTGGGTCGCCTGCTCTATGAGCGCCTGACCGAGATTCCCGACCGTCTCTATGGCCGCGACATCGGCTCGACCTACCAGCGCCAAGGCCTGGCGCTCGCCAAACAGTTCAAGCGGCGGGAAGCCTGACGGTGCCGGGCGATTGGCGCCGTTCCAACTATTCGCTATGATGCCGTCGGATTTAAGGAGTTCTGTATGGGACGCAGCATCAGGATTTTGGCGGCAATTGCGCTCAGTTGTGGGCTGAGTGCCGGGGCCGAGGCGGCGCCGCAGGTGCTGGCGGTGGTCGCGACCTATCAGCCGGTGGAACTGACCTGCGCGCACGGTCAATGCAGCGCCGAACTGACGGCCATTTGCCTGCAGCCCGACCGGGCGAGCCCGGCGGCCGGCAAACGCTACGTCTTGGCCGATGCCGGCAGCGTGCGGATCATCGGCATCACCAGGGCCGGCGCCCGCCGCACGCTGCCGTTCAGCGGACTGGCGACGGTCACCGCGTTCCGCGGCCACAACGCCGTCAAGGTCTCGATCCCCGGCCGCCGCTTGAACGCGCTTGGCATCCGCCGGGCCTATGTCGAAGTCGGCACGCGCGTCTCGTTGATCCCGACACCAACCACCGGCGATCCGCGGCCGCAAACGCCCGGCGATCTGGCGCTCGCCACCGGCCCGCTGCGTACCGTCGCCGATCGCCTGGTCGACCAGGGCGGCGTCGCCACCGATACCGCCCGTATCACCCGGGTCATGCTGAACACGCTGCCGGCGCGCGGACGGGCGAATGAAGAAGCCAGACACGCAGCATGGGACAAAGCACAATTGTCGGCCGCCGCCCGGCGCGCGCCCGAGGCGCTGGACCAAGCCCGCGCCGCGTTCGATAAATGCCGAGATGCCGCGACCACCGGCGTCTTGACCCTGCGGTCTTGCCTTGGCTCGCGCCACGATTCGCTGATCGGCGGCCAAAACAACGCCTATTGGAACGCCTTGAAGGCCGGCAGCTAAAGCAATTCAGACGCATGCAGCTAAACCGCAACGATCTTTTGGATGGCAGTGTCGAAGCGTTCCTGATCGAGGCCGAACGCCAGGGCCTAGCGACGCTCATGCCGCCCGACGAACGCCGGCAATCCAAACGCCAAATCCTTGACGCCTATCCGGCCGGCAAGGATATTTGGCTGTTCGGCTATGGCTCGTTGATGTGGAACCCGTGCATTCATTATTGCGACCGCCAGCCGGCCCTGATCCACGGCTATCACCGGCAATTCTGTTTGTGGACGCCAATCGGCCGGGGCTCGCCCGACTGCCATGGTCTGGTGCTGGCGCTGGCGCCGGGCGGTTCCTGTCGCGGCATCGCCTTTCGCATCGCCCGCGACGCGGCCGAGCAGGAACTGGACGTGGTCTGGAACCGGGAGATGATAACCGGTGCCTACCGGCCGCGCATCACCTGGGTGGCGACGCCGACGGGCCGGCACCCAGCCATCACCTTCGTCGTCAACCCGGCTTATCCGCGCTATGCCGGCCGTCTGTCTTTGGACGACCAGGCGACAGCGATCGCCACGGCAGAAGGCCGGCTTGGGTCCTGCGCGCAATATCTGTTCAGCACCGTCGAACATCTCGACGCGCTCGGCATTAACGACGGCCCGATGCACGACCTCAAACGGCGCGTCGAATTGAAATGGCGCTAAAACGCCACCCCCTAATCCAGACTTCGACCGGAGGCCCCGATGACCGATAAAATCACTAAGTCCGACGCCGAATGGCAGGCCGAACTGACGCCAGAGCAATATGCCGTCTGCCGGCAAGGCGGAACGGAACGCGCCTTCACCGGCATCTATTGGGATGAAAAGGCCGGCGGAACCTATCGCTGTCGCGGCTGCGGCCAGGAATTGTTTTCTTCCGACACCAAATATGATTCCGGCACCGGCTGGCCGAGCTTCTATGCGCCCATGGCCGAAGACCGCGTGACCACAAATACCGACCGCTCCCACGGCATGATCCGCACCGAGGCCCAGTGCAGCCGCTGCGATACGCATCTCGGTCATGTTTTCGAGGACGGGCCAGCGCCGACCGGCCTGCGCTATTGCTTGAATTCCGCATCCCTCGATTTAGAACCAGACGAGTGATGAACCGGCCCGGCATACCACAAAGCGCGACCGATAGTGCGGGCGTCGACCGCGCCGAACGCATCATGGCGTCGGTCGACGACGGCTTCGACGGGCAGGTTCGTTTCCTGCAAGACTTGGTGCGCTACCCCTCGCAACGGGGCAATGAACAGACCGCGCAAGACTTCATGCAGGCCGCCATGCAGGCCCGCGGCCTGGCGGTCGATCGCTGGCAGATCGACGTCGACCGGATCAAAGACCATCCGGGTTTCTCGCCGGTTACGGTCGATTACGACAATGCCTGGAACGTCGTCGGCACCCACCGGCCGGCCGGCGCGGCCACCGGCCGGTCGCTGATCCTGAACGGCCACATCGACGTCGTGCCGGTCGGCCCGACCGACATGTGGCGCGTCCCGCCCTACGAGCCGCGCATCGAGAACGGTTGGATGCACGGCCGCGGCGCCGGCGACATGAAGGCCGGCCTGACCGCCAATCTGTTCGCCTATGACGCGCTCCGCCGGCTCGGCCTGGCACCGGCCGCGACCGTCTACTTCCAGTCGGTGACCGAAGAGGAATGCACCGGCAACGGGGCGCTGGATTGCTTGCAAAAGGGCTATCGCGCCGACGCCGTGCTGATTCCGGAACCGACCAAGGCGAACCTGGTGCGCGCCAATGTCGGCGTGCTCTGGTTCCAAGTCGAGGTCCGCGGCCGGCCGGTCCATGTCGCCGAAGCGACCAGCGGCGCCAACGCCATCCTCGCCACCTACAAGATCATCGAAGCGCTGAAGGCCTTGGAAGCGAAATGGAACGCCGCCAAGGCCGAGCATGCGTTATTTGCCGACGAGGACCACCCGATCAACATCAATGTCGGCAAAATCGCCGGCGGCGATTGGGCCTCTTCGGTGCCGGCCTGGTGCCGCATTGATGTCCGCGCCGGCATTTATCCCGGCATTGCGGTCGCCGATGCCAAGGCCGAGATCGAAGCCTGCATCGCCGCGGCGGCGCGCGCCGACCCGATGCTGTCCAACATGCCGCCGGCAGTGACTTACAACGGCTTCACGTCGGAAGGCTACGTCTTGGCCGAGGGCAGCGATGCGGAAACCGCGTTGGCGGCGGCCCACGCTCAGTCAAGCGACAGCGTGCTGGAGGCGGAAATATCCCCGGCCTATCTCGATGCAAGGGTGTTCGTGCTCTATGACGACACGCCGGCCCTGGTCTATGGCCCGGAAAGCGACGGCATCCACGGTTTCGACGAGCGCGTCAATCTCACCTCGCTCCGTCAAGTCACCAAGGCCATCGCGCTGTTCATGGCCGATTGGTGCGGCTTGGAGGCGCGGGCGGCCGACTAAGCAAAGGTCATTCATGCTACGAATTGCATTTGACATCGGCGGTACCTTCACCGATTGCGTCATGCTGGACGCTAAACGCGGCCTGGTGCGGGCGTTGAAATGGCCGAGCACGCCGGCCAACCCAGCCGACGGCGTACTCGCCGGCCTCGATGGGTTGCTTAGCCAGAGCGACCCCGCTGCGGTGGCCACCATCCTGCATGCGACCACCATCGCGACCAACGCGGTCATCGAACGCAAGGGTGCTGCGACGGCGCTGATCACCACGGCCGGCTTTCGCGACGTCCTGATTATCGGCCGCCAGAAACGCTACGAAACTTACGACCTCTATGCCGACAAGCCGACCCCGCTCATTCGCCGCCACGCCATCCATGAGGTCGAGGAGCGGGTCGCCGCCGATGGCCACATCGTTACTGCTTTGGATGCGGCCTCCGTCGACGCGGCGATCGACGCGATCCTGTCGTCCAATTGCCAGTCGGTTGCCGTGGCCTTGCTGCATGCCTATGCCGACCCGAGCCACGAGCAGGCCATCGCTCGGCGCCTGAACGAACGGGCACCGGCGCTGCCGGTGTCGCTTTCGTCCGACATTTCGCCGAAATACCGCGAATACGAAAGAACCAACACCACCGTGGTCAACGCCTATGTCCGGCCGGTGGTCGAACACTATCTCGGGCACCTCGAGACGGCGCTCAAGGCGCGCGGCTTTGAGCGCGATTTGTTCGTGATGCAGTCGAACGGCGGTTTGGTGTCGCCGCCCTTGGCGCGGCGCTATCCCGTACGGATTTTGGAATCCGGCCCCGCCGCCGGCGTGCTGATGGCGGCGCAAGTCGGCACCGATCTCGGCGCGCCCAACGTCATTACCTTCGACATGGGCGGCACCACGGCCAAGCTCGGCGCCGTCGACAACGGCACCCCGGCGATCACGCCGATGTTCGAAGTCGACCATGTGAGCTACCGCCCGGGCAGCGGCCTGCCGGTCAGCGTGCCGGCCATCGAATTGCTGGAGATCGGCGCCGGCGGCGGTAGTTTGGTCACTGTCGACATGGGCATGATCGTGGTCGGCCCCAAAAGCGCCGGCGCCGATCCGGGACCGGTCTGCTACGGCCAAGGCGGCACCCGGCCGACCTTAACCGACGCCAACGTGGTGCTGGGCTACATCGATCCGGCGACGTTCAATGACAGCGCCATGTCCCTCGATGCAGCCAAGGCGGAGGCGGCGATCGCCGAGCATGTCGGCCGGCCGCTCGACCTCGCTGTCGGTGACGCCGCATGGGGCGTGCATCTGATCGCCACCAGCAACATGGAACACGCCATGCGCCTGGTTTCCGTCGAGCGCGGCCGGGACCCGCGGCGCTATGCGCTGGTCGCCTTCGGCGGCGCCGGGCCGTTGCATGCCGCGCGCCTGGCGCGGTCGGTCGGTATTCCGCGGGTCATCGTGCCGGCCGGCGCCGGCGTCGGCTCCGCTGTCGGCCTGTTGCGAGCGACGCCGCGCATCGATGTCAGCACCACCGCCCTGGTGCGCCTCGACGAAGACGCCACCGCCACCATCGACGCGATCTATGCCGGGCTCAGGCGCCGTGCCGAGGCCGAGCTTGGCCAAATTGGCGACACGGCGGACGCCCAATGGTCGCGCTACGCCTATATGCGCTACGCCGGTCAGGGCTTTGAGATCCATGTCAATTTGCCCGACGGCCCGATAGACGAGAGCTATCCGGCGGCGGCCCGTGCCGCTTTCCTCGATGCCTATGAAGCCAAACATCACCATCGCGACGACAATGCCGTCGTCGAGGTCGTCGATTGGGCCTTGGTCGCCCACCTGCCCGGTGCCGCGGCCGCCGACTGGCGCTTCGATCAGGCGCGCCCGCCGACACGCGGGCGGCGCCGCGCCTGGTTCCCGGAACTGGACGGATACTCGGACGTCGGTGTGGTCAATCGCCCGGCGCTCGCCGCAGACGGTGCCACCCACGGGCCGTTGATCGTCGCCGATCCGGATTGTACGCTGGTGGTGCTGCCGGGCGACCGCGCTTCGGTCGACGGCCAAGGCCACATCATCGTCGACATCGGCGCGGGAGACGGCGCATGACCAAGATCGACCCGATTACCTTGACCGTGATCTGGAAAGGCGTACTCTCGATCGCCGAAGAGCTTGGCGTCACCTTGCGCCACACGGCGTTTTCCGAAGGCGTGCGCGAAGGCGACGATTTCTCGACCGCGGTATTCGACGCCGAGGGCCGGATGATCGCCCAGGGCCCGTTCAGCCCCGGGCATCTCGGTTCCTTCCCTTACGTGGTGCGATCGGCGTTGGAGTATTTCCCGGTCGAGACCTTGGCACCGGGCGACGGCATCCTGCTCAACGATTCGCAACTGGGCTCCGGCCATTTCCCGGATACCTTTCAAATATTGCCGGTGTTCTTAGGCGATCGGCTGATTGGCTTTGTCTGCAATTCCGCCCACCAAGTCGATATGGGCGGCGCCGCGCCCGGCTCCCAGAAAGTCCATGGCGTCACCGAGGCCTATCAGGAGGGTCTGCGCATTCTGCCGGTGCGGTTGGTCCGCGGCGGGGCCGTCGATGAAGACATGCTGCGCCTGATCCTTGGCAACGTCCGGCTGCCGGACAAAGTACGCGGCGACCTGCTGGCCCAGCACAGCGCCAACCGTGCCGCCGCGGTACGCCTGGAAGGCCTGTTCGCGCAGTATGGCGTCGATGTGGTCGAGGCGGCCTACGAAGAGGTCCTGGAGCGCTCCGAACAGAACATGCGCGAGGCGTTGGCCAAGGTGCCGCCCGGCACCTACAGCTTCGAAGATCAGCTCGACGATTACGGGCCGGATACCGAGCCGATCCGCATCGCCGTCGACATTACCTTCGACGGCGAAGGCGCGGTCACCGTCGATTATTCACGCTCCAGCGACCAGGTACCGGCGGCCATCAATTCGTACTTGAACTACAGCCGCGCCTACGCGGTGTTCGCCATCAAGGTGTTCTGCGACGCCCTCTGGCCGCAGAACCACGGCAACATGCGACCGATCACCGTCACGGCCCGCGAAGGCAGTTTCTTCAACCCGCGGTTTCCGGCACCAAGCGGCGGCCGCGCGGCGATCCAGGTGCGCATGTTCGACGCCATCAACGGCGCCTTGGCGCAAGCCATGCCCGACCGCGCCATGGCCGCCTTTTCGCACTGGTCAAACCCCAATTTCGGCGGCATCGACGATGAAACCGGCAAGCCCTTTGTGCTCTATGATCTCGGCCTCGCCGGCTATGGCGGCCGCACCGGCCACGACGGGCCGGAGGCGCTGAGCCCGGTGATGAACTGCTCCAACATCCCCGTCGAAGTCCACGAGACCCACAATCCGGTAATGATCCGCCGCCTGGAGCTGATTGCCGATTCCGGCGGCGCCGGCGAATTCCGCGGCGGCTCGGGCCTGCGCAAGGATTTCGAGCTCCTGAATTCCCGCGCCACCTTGTCCCTGCTCGGCGACCGCCACCGCTTCGCGCCCTACGGCCTGTTCGGTGGCAAACCCGGCCAGCGCGCCGAAACCATCCTCAACCCGGGCCGCAACGCCCGGAGCCTGCCCTCGAAGGGCTCGCTGGAAATCGAGCGCGGCGACGTGGTCAGCTTCCGCCTCTCCGGCGCCGGCGGCTACGGCAAACCCGAGAACCGCGACCCCGACAGAATCCGCGCCGACATCAAAGACGGGTATGTGACGCCCGAGGCGGCGTTGCGGGATTATGGTTTTGAGGACGAGGGGTAGGGAGAATTAATTGACCAACATATGAGGCGGCAGCAATCCGGCAAGGTATTTACGCTCGGCCATGTTGGCGTTCGCGAACAGGACACTGAATATATTGTGATCGTCCGAAACGGGCTTCGAATTTCGATATATGTTTCTTGGTATTCGTTGACTCTTCGATACCGAAAATTCTACGGCAGCCGCTAGGTTCTTTGGCAGCCCGATCGCTTCGACGACGATTTTCTTGGGCGCGGCGGCGGCCGATCCAACGATAAATGCGTTGCTTCCCGATATGCCCGACAGATAAATCTTCGGAAACGAAGATGCGATCGTTGCAAGTAATCGCCGATTGGGCTCATCGTTCTTGTCATCGAAAAAGGCGTTCATCACCAAAGCGCCGTCTGCTCTTATGCAGCGCCTCAATTCGCCAAAAAATTCTTTTGTCATCAGGTAGTCGGGAACGTTGTCGCCGAGAAACAGATCGACCACGGCGACATCAAACGCGCGATCACATTTCCGCACGAAGGTTCTTGCATCTTCGAGATGAATTCGAATGCCACGCGGGTCGAAGCCAAAATTTTCAGACGCGGCCTTCAGCACCGCCGCGTTAATTTCAACAACCGCTACCGTTTTCCCTTCAGCCTGAAAGTGCTGTGGCACGATACCGGCGCCCAGACCAAGGACCAGAACATCCTTGGCTTTTGGCGCATAGGCGTGGGTGAGAGATTCGAGCACATGAGTGTACATTGATACAGACGAATTATTTTCATCGGTGCGGTTTTGCACCAGGCCGTCTTGGATAAGGTACTTTTCCATCGAACCCGTACCGTCTTTGCGCGCAACTTCCACGACTTTGATGTTTCCAAACATAGACGTGTACTCGGCTCGGATCTTATAGGTTAGTTGATTGGCATACGCCGAGCTTACGAATTGAAGAAAGCTGCCTTTCGCGGCAAATAGTGCGCCGCATAAGACCGCAACCATTAGGCCCGTCGCCAGCAAATTCCGTTTTTGTTTCGGTATCAAATTTTGAGATGTTATGACCAGCAATATAGTTATGACATTTATCATGAATCCAAGAACGAGTATGGCGCGAAAGTTCGTAATATTTGGAATAAATAGAAAGGCCGTGAAAAGAACGCCGGCAACCGAGCCCATGGTAGAGATAAAGAACACGCGGCCCGCACCCGCGTCTCCGGTTTTCGTTTGCTCAAGCCGAAGACCTATCAACAGCGGATTCATGGCTGATAACCCAATGAGCGGTAAGGCGAGCAGCAAAGTAGCTCCGACAAAACTACCGACGATCAGGTTTGTCTGCGATAACAACGGAAACACGACCGGATAGACGATCGCCGACAAAAATATCGCGAGGGCGGATACGATCGGTGTCGCAACGAAAACGAACTCCGCGGATTTACGAGATATGGTCGCTGATATGGATCCGCCAATTCGATAACCGACGGCAAGAAACACCAGGGTTATGGAAAGGATGCCGGACCAAATATAAAGACTGACACCAAAATAGGGGGTCATTATCCGAGACGCGAGAACCTCAAGGGAAAGCGTGACCGCACCTGTTATGAAAATTAGGAACTCATACCTTTTCATTGCAGCCGGTGTCCTCCAGATCACGCTCCAAATCCGGCCACGATGATAGCCGAACGGGCCGGACCGTGGAAGCCGCAACACCTCTCCCGCAGGTAGGGCACAGGAAGGGATCGCCGGGTCACTTGGGGCGGCAGGGTCTTTACTTTCGAACTCAGTTGGCAGCCGATCGAGCGCCGGCATCTTTCCGCGACACGACGGGCAACGCGCCGGTGGCGTTGAGGTAGGCCAGATCGTCGAAGCCGCCGATCGGCCGGCCGGCGATAAAGATCTGCGGCACGGTGCGGCGCCCGGCGCGTGCGATCATCTCGCGTTCGCGCGCACCACCGGCGGTGATATCGATTTCGACAAAGTCCAGGCCCTGGGCGGCCAGCAAGGCCTTGGCTTTGGCGCAGAATGGGCACCAGTCCTTCGAATAGATTTCTATGGTGCTCATCGCAAGGCCCCCAGTCGACGGGATCGGTTCAGCGAGCGGCCGGCGAGGACGCGTGCGACCGGGTCGATGTCGCCGGGCTGGTAGCCGATATCAGCAAGCAGCCTGCGGTCGAGGCACCGGAGCTGACGCGCCGTGATCCGGGCGCGATGGGAGGCTTGCAGAGGACCGATGAGCCCGGCAGCAAACCGTCCGGCGGCCCGTTTAAAACCGGAAATGTCGCGTGCCAGCACGTCGTTGCGCGTCGTGATCGACTCCACAAAAATTGATCGTACACTGGTCATGATCATCTCCCCCTTGGCTGCGGTATGGTGTAACGAGAGAGATCGGGCCGGTAAGCGACGATTTGAAATAGATTGTCTCTAGGGGTTCAATAGGCTGTCGCTATGGTCGGGAGGGGCTTCCATGGAAATGCATCAAATTCGCTATTTCTTGGCACTTTGTGAAACCCTGAACTTCACCCGTGCTGCCGAGCGTTGCAACGTCGCCCAGCCGACGTTGACCGCGGCGATCAAGAACCTGGAACAGGAATTGGGCGGACCGCTGTTCCATCGGGAGCGCAAGCGGTCCCATCTCACCGAACTCGGGCGCCTGGTTCTACCGCATTTCGAGCGCATCGACTTGAGCACCGAGGCGGTACGCGCCGACGCCATCGATTTCGCCAGCCTGGCCAAGGCATCACTCCGCCTCGGTGTCATGTGCACGATCGGGCCCTCGCAACTGATCGGGCTCATCCGCGGCCTGTCGGCAGACGTACCAGCACTCGACCTCCGCTTGACCGAGGCGCCGGGCGACAACCTGGTCGAACGGCTGATGGCGGGCGAACTCGATATCGCTTTTGTCGGGTTACCGCAATACCCGGAACGGCTCGACGCCCGGCCGCTCTATGACGAGCGCTACGTCATCGCCTTCGCCAAGGATCACCGGTTCGAGGCGATGAATGTGGTGCCGTTCAAAGAGCTCGATGACGAAGCCTATCTATCGCGGGTCAATTGCGAGCACCCCCAGCATCTCGACCGGCTCGGCGTGCCGCGGATCGCCGACTCCAACATCCGCTTCCAAAGCGAGCGCGAGGACTGGATCCAGGCGATGATTTCCGCCGGCATGGGCTGCGCCGTCATCCCCGAGTACATGGCGCTAGCGCCCGGCATCGCGACCCGCATTCTGGTCGATCCTGACGTCAGCCGCACCATCAGCTTGGTGACCGTTGCCGGTCGCCGGTTCTCGCCGGCGGCCCAACTCTTCGTCCGCCACGCCCAGCGATTGGGCGATCGGCAGCAACCAGACGATGCGGCAATGTCGTTGTCCTGACGCTCAATCCGAGGCACGATCGTTTAAAATCAAAGGGGGATATCGTGGCACAATCGGCAGCAGGGCCATCGCGTGGCCGCATCATCCTGGCCGGCCTCGTCGGCAACGTGATGGAATGGTACGACTTTGCCGTCTACGGCTACTTCGCATCGGTGCTTGGCCATCTGTTCTTTCCGTCCGACGATCCTTCGGTCTCGCTGATCGCGGCGTTCGGCGCGTTCGCGGCCGGCTTTCTGGTGCGCCCGCTCGGCGGTCTGCTGTTCGGGCGGATCGGCGATCTGGTTGGGCGCCGCCGCGCGCTCATCCTGTCGGTGATGGCGATGGCGGTGCCGACGGTGCTGATCGGTTTCCTGCCGACCTACGAGACCATCGGCATCGCCGCGCCGATCCTGATTGTCGTGCTGCGCATCGTTCAGGGGCTGTCGGTCGGCGGCGAGTACACCAGTTCGCTGGTCTTCCTGGTCGAACACGGGGCGCCCGGCCGCCGCGCCTTCAACGCCATCTGGGGCATGTGGGGGGCGACCGCCGGCATCCTGTTGGGCTCCGGCGTCGGCGCGCTGCTGACCAATGTCCTCGACCAGGCAGAGGTCAGCGACTGGGGCTGGCGGTTGCCGTTCATCGTCGGCGCCTTGGTCGCCGGCACCGGCATCCTGGTGCGCCGCGCCATCCACACCGAAGCACCGCCGAGCCAGAGTACCAGCCCGGTGCGTGACACTTTCGGCCGCTACCGGATGTCCGTGCTCCGGGTGGCGCTGCTCAACGTCGGCTTCGGCGTCAGCTTTTACGCCGCTTTCGTCTACGGCGTCACCTACATCAAGGAAATCGACAAGCTGCCCGGGCGCATCGCCTTCAATCTGAACACCGAGGCGATGGCGCTGCTGTTGGTGGTGCTGCCGGTGGCGGCGCTGCTGTCGGATCGGATCGGGCGAAAGCCGATGCTGATCGCCGGCAGCGTTATCCTGGCGTTCGGCGCCATTCCATTCTTCCACCTCATGCATAGCGCCGATCCCTGGACCATCTTCCTGGGCGAGGTCGGCTTCGTGTTGGCGATCGGCTTGCTGTCGGGCGGCCTGGTCGCCAATGTCGAACTGATCCCGAGCGCGGTGCGCTGCACTGGGTTGGCGTTTGCCTACAACGCCTCGCTCGGCTATTTCGGCGGCACCACGCCGATGATCGCGGCGTGGCTGATTGTCACCACCGGCGATCCCATCGCGCCGGCCTATTGGGTTGCCGCCGCCGGCGCGGTGACCCTGTTATCGGCGATCTTCCTGGTGCGCGAAACGGCCTTCGAACCGCTGCAGTGAAGCGGCGGCGCCGGGACTGGAGAACGGATATCATGGATTATGTGCGCAACGCCTGGTACGTCGCTGGCTGGGCCTCGGAATTCGGCGATGACCTCTGTCGGGTGACGATCCTCGAAGAGAACCTGGTCATGTATCGCACTTCGGCCGGCACCGTGGTCGCCATGGAGGATCGATGTCCGCATCGCTTCTTGCCGCTTTCCCGGGGCAAGCGGATCGGCGACGACATCCAATGCGGCTACCACGGCATGACGTTCGACTGCCGGGGCAAGTGTGTCCGCGTGCCCGGGCAGGACGGCATTCCGGCGCAGGCTTACGTGGAAACCTTCCCCGTCCATGAGAAGCATCAGATTGTCTGGGTTTGGATGGGCGATCGGGAAAAAGCAGACATCGACGCCGTCTTCGACATGCCGGAATTCGATGACCCCAAGTGGCATGCCCATCAGGGCGGCCAGCTGCATCTGAAATCAAACTACCTGAATGTGGCCGAAAATCTCGTCGACCCGGCGCATGTCAGCTTCGTGCATCCGACCACGCTCGGCAGCGCCGCCAGTGAGGAGGTGCCCGTTCAGATATCGATCAAGGGCGAGCCGATCGTTGCCTGGCGCTGGATTCGTGACGCGCCGGCCGTTGGCTTTTTCCAGGAATTCGGCGGCTTCTCCGGCAATGTCGATCGTTGGCATTATTATTATCTCTATACGCCCTGTACCGCTGTTATCGATTTCGGCAGCGCCGCCACCGAAGAACAACTCGACGAACAGGCGCGCGACCGGGGCGTTCGGATTTTCGCCCTGCATTTCATGACGCCGGTCAATGCGCACTACACCATCGATCGCTGGATGCATCTGCGCAACCGGGCGATCGACGACGAAGCGGTATCTCGCAAGATGGACGATATGTTCACGGTCGCCTTCGCCGAGGACAAGATAATCTTGGAAGCGGTGCAAGAAGAAGAAAACCGCCCGGCAAAGCGTCCCGCCGTCCGCATCGGTATCGACAAAGGACCGAACGCCTATCGCAAACGCATCGACCGCTTGATCGCGCACGAGCGTGCGGCAGCGCAACAATTGAACGCCCGTCCCCAGGCAATCTCAAAGTAAGTCCGATTAGGCTCGGCCCAGAAGTCGCGTAGACCCATGCGATACGCAATCCATAAACAGTCAATGCCACGATATTTTTAGACAGGACCGCGTCGTCATACCCACTGATCGACAACAATGAGTGATTTCAAGAAAGAGATAGCCCGCAAAGTTGGCATTGCGCCAGTTGTTATTAAAATTTAGTTGATAATTCTTATAGAACTGCGCAATATGGCTGTGGAATTTCGATAGAATTTCGGGACAAACGGGTATCTAGCCGTCTCGATCGCGAAGGCGCTATGGTTTTGAATACGTGATAAGAGATTGGTATTATTTTGTTATTTGGGTTGTCGTGCTTCTAACGTGCTAGTCACAAGGAGGTATGGATGCAGCTTAACATCGGCTCCTTCAACGTGTACAACCTCGTCCGTATTGGCGAGCGCTATTACGACAAGCCAGCCTATTCAGCGTCAGAGTTCGGCCAAAAAACCGATTGGATCGCCGGCCAGCTTCGGCGTATGGATGCAGATATTGTCGGTTTCCAGGAAGTCTTTCACGAAGATGCGCTCGTCGAGGCCACCGGTCGATCGGGCCGCTATGATGGCGGCACTGTTATCGCTCCTGGGGCCACCGGAGCGGAGCCCCGGGTCGGGCTTGCAACCAGCCTGACACTTACCGGTACGCCAGAGGCGATCGAAGCCTTTCCGGACGGATCCAGCGTCTCCTATGGTCAAGGCAATGTCGACAGTTTCGAGCGCCCGGTCCTCAAGGCGACGATGGAACTCGATGGCACGAACACCGTTACGGTATTTGTCACCCACCTGAAGTCGAAGCGCCCGAAAATTCTTGACGGCGAGGATGAGCACGACTTCAAGACGCGAGCGCGGGGTAAGGCACGTTCTTTAATCATTCGAGCCGCCGAGGCCGCAGCACTGCGTGCGGTTCTTGTCGATGAGCTGCAGGGCAACGACCGACCGGTGGTGGTGATTGGCGATTTCAATGATTCTCACTTTGCCGTAACCACCGAGATCGTGACCGGTTCCCCGCCATGGCGCTTCCTGCCGCCTGATCGAAAGCGCGAAATTTGGGACGTTTTGCTTTACGACACCAACCAGATCCAGGCCCGTCAGAGCCTTCGCGATGTGACCTACAGCTACATTTACAACGGTGTCTATCAGACCCTCGATCACATCTTCGTTTCAGAGCAATTCTACCGCTTCAATCCGAACCGTATTGGCGAGGTTGAGTACCTCCACTTCCTGAACGATCACATCGTCGACACCACGCTTACCTCGGGCGACGGAGGCCGGACCGAGTCGGATCACGGACAAGTCGTGGCGACGATCCGTTTAACACCCCCGTCGCCGTAAAGGCGCGCGCCCATCAGGCGCGATCTTTCAAGCAGGGAATTAACGATGTCGGGTTCCAATAAGAAATACACCGCGGTTACGGGTCCCATCACGATCGTCTTGGCGATGCTCGCCGCGCAGCCGGTTTTCGGCACGGAGTTACCCGGGCCGGATCAGGCGAAGATCGAGGCGTTTCTGGTCGGCAAAGGATACGAGGGGAAAGGCTGGAACACGCCAAATAAGGACGGACGCCCGTCGGGGGTCGTGAAGGCGGACGGGACGAGCTACACCTATCACGGTTTCATGAAAGTGTTTTATTCCGCCGGCGTCAAAAAGTGGCTCGACGCGACACCATCGAGAAAACCACGCGGCCTCGAAAGTAACGACATGATCGTGGCCCTCGAGTATGCCCCGAATGCGGAAGGGAAAGCCGGGGAGCTGTTACGCATCAACGCCATGGTTCGTTGGAAAGGCGGTCAGGAAAAGCACGAGCCCTATGACGGATGGTTCTGGAGCGTTTCGAAGGTCAAGCCCGGGAGCGGTCCGGACGATTTGAACATCCTTTCGTCGGGATCGTCGGGTGTGTTTGGATCGGGACGTTGCATAAGCTGTCATGCCGCGGCCAACAATGAGAGCATGGTGTTCCTGGGCTCAGGACCGCCGGACAATAAATGGACGCCAGGCGCGAATGACCTCCTGCAACGGGAAAATCCAGTACCGGCGAAACGCACGCTTATCAAGCCGCTGACAGCTGGCGACAAGAAGTTTCTTGATTATTTTAAGGTCAAGCCCGCGACTACGCTGGATTTCGAGCATTTTCCCGCAAAGAAAAATGATCACGTCTATGCTCACCACCACGCGGTGGAACTTAAGAAACATCAACAGTTCGTCACATCCGATCAGTGCCTCGGCTGCCACAACGCTTCTAGGCTCATTCCGGGCACATGGCCGAACATGTTGTATCCGGAGCCAGAACCCGCAAAAAACCTCATAAACCACGTGGATCCCCAATATACGGCGGTCGACCGAAACTTCTCTCCCTACGGGGAGTGGAGCGCCTCGCTTAACGGATTGTCGGGACGCGATCCCGTGTGGCATGCGCAAGTCGCATTCGAGCGCGATCTGCGCCCGGAACTCGCGGAGTTCACGGACGGCGCCTGTTTTTCCTGTCATGGACCGATGGCGACGCGCCAGCTTAGCACCGATTTGACGGGCGAAGGGTTCAGGATCGACATGTTCTACGCAACGGGCGAGTCGAAATACGCAAAGTACGGTGCCTTGGCCCGTGACGGCGTATCCTGCGCCGTCTGCCATCAGATATCGGCGAAAAATCTCGGCACCGATCCGGCGTTCGATCCAAAATATCCGCCGGGAAAACACCTTACGCCCGATCAGCTCAAATCCTATACGGCGAGCTTTACCGTTGAGCCGTATGCGGCCAAGAATGCCTATTGGGGACCCTATGAGGCAGGCAGGCTCACCAAATCCAAGGTCAGCAGCCTTGTCATGGATAAGAGCCTTGGCCAGAGAGCGCGTTTCGGTCCCTTGAACGAAAATGGCAAGCTGCAAATTCATGAATCCAAACTTTGCGGCTCCTGTCATACGGTCATCGTCCCGGCGCTGCCTGTCGGATATGAGATTCCCAAGAATGAACGGGGAGACAAAAAATACAGAGACCCCTTCCACGACCCGGAGGTCCCGCTTTCCTTCGAACAGACCACCTATTTCGAATGGCGCAACAGCCAATTTGAAAACGAAGTGCGCACGAGCAATCCGTCTGCAATCACCTGTCAGGGTTGCCATATGGCCTATCACACGAAAGCTATGATGAAGGACGGCAAGAGCCAGCGCATCGTCAACACACTGAGCAATCGCTATCCGCCAATTGACAACCGCACCCAGGACCCCGCCATTACCTACACAGAGAAAGACCCGATCTACCGACATGTCCTGTTGGGCATTAATTACTTCGTCTTTGAGATGTACGAACAGTTCAGGGACCTTCTGGTTGGAACGCAGGCTGACGACCCTCGCGTACCCGAAGAATCACTCGATCCGATGATCAATGCGCGCGACTGGATCGAGAATCACGCCAAGAAAATCACTGCCGAAGTCCGGATCACCGATATCGATCAGAATAAAGTTGTCGACGGCAAGGAATATCTTGAAGTCGAGGTCGAGGTAACCAATTTCGCCGGCCACAAATTCCCCACGGGCGCGGGTTTCCGGCGCGCCTTCCTGAAGTTCGAAGTGTTCGACAACGCCGGAAATGTCCTTTGGGCTTCGGGGCGATTCGACGAATTGGGCGTTCTGTTGGATCGTAACAGGGAAGCACTGGAGAGCGAGGAAACGCACACGCCCCACAAAAGCCAGCCTCATCACCAGATAATTACCCACGAGGATCAAGTACAGATTTACGAAACTCGAGCGCTGGACAGCAATGTGAGATTGCAAACCACCGTTTTAGGGATCTTCTGCGAATACAAGGACAACCGGATTCTGCCGCTTGGCTTCAAGTCGTTGGAGGCTATCCCAGGCGGCAAGGGAAAGGACAAACCTTGGAAGAATTTCTATGCGATGGCGCCCCGCCTGGTCGGTCAGACTAAAAATCAGCCAAAAGGCGTCAGACACGGACCTACGGATTTGGGCTACGACGCGCCCAAAGAGTCACACGAATTCGAACACAATCCGGATTGCGAAAAGGCGAAAGAGGATGCAGATGAGAAAGAGTCCGAGCCGTCCTATGAAGTTGTCTACGACGCCGATTATTTTGAGAACTCGGCGCGCGGACAGGACCATATCCGTTATCGGGTGCCGAAAGGGAAAGCCGAAAATTGGGTGAAAGTGAGAGCCCAGCTCTACTATCAAACGATTCCGCCCTATTACTTGAGGGATCGCTTTGCCGCACTCGACCATGAAGACAAAATGACGAAGCGCAATCGGAGCGACCTTAAACGGCTCGTGTATATGACGAGCCATCTGAACCTCAAGAAACAGGATGAGAGTTACAATCCGGTGGACAACTGGAGCTTGATGATCGGAGATGCCGCGGAAATAGAGAAAACCAAGGACGAGAACGGAAACGATGTGGCTATTCCCGACGAACACTTGGGTCCGATCGACGTGACCAAGCGGCTGAAAAGGCATTACACCTATCTGAATTTGCCCTAAGGAGCTGAAAACAATGGCTGTGACCTGGCATACCCTGAGACGCTATTTCACCGGAATCGATATCGCGGCAATGAGGGAGCTTGGCCACCCCTTGGACGACTATCAATACGTCGTCCAAAACGCCAACGCGCTGCTAAAACGCCTTGCAGACGGCTCCATGCCACCGCCGCCATTCAAACGCTGGCCGCAAAATCGAATCGACGACTTCCAAGAATGGATCGATGCAGGCTTTCCTTACATGCCTAAGGAAAAAGATATTGCGCATCGAGTAACAAGGTTTATCGGTCTTTCGGAGTACCTAACCGGATTCGACAACTTGCGCGAAGACCCCCAATTAGCAACAAAATTTCTTGATCGGCTCACTGCCCGGGTAGAGGAAAAGCTTGGCATTGCCGCAGTAAGCGGGGAACTAAAGACACTACTCGATAACTGGGACGACGGTGAGCCGAAGGACGTCGCACTAAATTTCTTGCGGCACGAAAAGGCACCAATTTACTATTGGATCATCAAGGCCCTCTTACACGTCTGGTACACGGGGTCTTTTCTCAACGACTTCGGATTTCCGGAGGGCGATAACGGGAATCCAGACGACAATCAGTGGACAGATGGTCTTATGTGGCGGGCAGGTCTTGCTCACCCAACGGGATACAGCACAGAAGCCAGTTATGGCGAGAAAATAGGAGAACAGACTCGTCACTACGACTACTGGGAAAGATCGCCGGACAAGTATGGTAAGCATACGGGCTTGGGCGATACGGCGCGGCTTTTTGAGACAAAGCAGGTGTGAAAATGGGATCCGACGACAAAACCAATATTTCCCGCAGAGGTTTCCATAGATTAGCGGCCAGCGCGGCGGCATCCGCAGCATCCGCCAGCGTCGTCGCCGCCGCTGAAAATCCGGTGGACCACCGGCGTAGTCAAGCGCAACGCGACGCCCCTTACGATGTGGTGATCGTCGGCGCGGGTTGCGCGGGCGCTCTTACTGCGGCTGTGCTAGCAAGGACCGGATTTCGAGTCTGCGTTCTAGAAGCAGGCAAGAGTGTGCGCCACCCGGCCGATCACGTTGGAACTTTTTATGCCGACAACGAAAAAATACCAGAGTCTCCCTGGCCTGCCGACAAAAGGGCCGATCGTCCGAGAGTTCTAGACATGGCATTCAATTTCAACGTTTCAGAAAACGGAGAGCTTACGTCAGATTGGCTTCGCAAGAAACACTATCTTATACAGCATGGGCACAAGGTGGAAAACAAAAGCGACGAAAGCTATCTGCCATTCAACAGCACCTACGAACGGATAGGCGGAGGAACGCTCAATCATTGGTTAGGGACATGTCTCCGATTCACACCAAATGACTTCAATCTAAAGTCGGCCTATGCAGCGAATGCGCCTACAGCCAGTGAGTTCTTCAAAAATGCCGCAGACTGGCCTATTGGCTATAACGACCTTGAACAATGGTATTGCAAAGCCGAAGACGAAGTGGGTGTGGCAGGCGATAGCGAAGGTTACAAAAACTATCTTGGTGCGTCACGCAGTCAGCCCTATCCAATGCCACCTATTCCGTTGAGCTATCTTGATAAACAGTTCAAAGACAAGATTGGCAAAAAGAAAATAATTGATCGCCAGTTGAATGTCATTGCGACGCCACAGGCGCGCAATTCTGTCGATCGAGATGGGCGTCCAAAATGCCAAGGCAATTCGAGCTGTGTGCCAATTTGCCCGATTCAAGCAAAATACGATGCGACTGTTCATCTCAATCAAGCCAAAGCCGCAGGCGCAGTAATTCAATTTCAAAGTGTGGCTTATCGAGTGGAAGTGGACGAAAAGGACAACAATCGGATTTCTAGGATCTTATACAAGCGATGGGCCGATGGAGAACCTGTCAAAGAAAAAGAAGAAGTCACAGCCAAATTTTATATCCTTGCCTCAAATGCGATGGAAACGGCAAAACTGCTCCTCATTTCACCGTGGAAAAAGAGCGAAAATACGGCCAGCAACTATACCTGTGTTGCAAACTCTAGTGGTCAGGTTGGCAAGAACCTGATGGATCATATTGTCTACCTTGCTTGGGGCGTGGCCGCCGAACCTGTTTATCCCTACAGAGGGCCGCTATCGACTGCCGGGATCGGGGATTTCAGGGATGGACCAAATGGGATTATCGACGAAGATCGCAAAATGCGGGCCGCGTATCGAATTCATATCGCCAATGACAGTTGGAACTGGCCAGTACCACCGACGCAAAATCTCGCTAATGTCGTAAATAAGCTGATCGACGAGCGGATTGTCAATCTGTTGGATGATTCAGTAGCAACTGACAAGATCCTCCCTGAGGACAAGACAAAGATTTTGGAAAAATTGAACATAACACAACGCGATCGCTTGTTAACGAAGTCGATGATGCATCAGGGCGGTGAATATGACAGCAATGTCACAGAGCCGTTTGGCAAACGGTTGAAAAGTTATCTGCACGACAGCATGATCCGTCACGTTCGCGTCGGTGCAGAACTCGAGGCTTTGCCACTCGAAGACAGCAAGGTCATGGTCTCAGATCAAGTTCGCTTGGATGGTAGTTTTGCTGACGTTCCATCAATAGAAAAAGACGCCTTGGGGATTCCCAAGCCTCAGGTCCAGTACCGCATATCTGAATACACAAAAAAGGGATTTGCCGAGGCGGCAGAAACCTTGGATTCAATTCTCAGGATGATGGGCGTCCAAACAGTTCATGCTAAGTCTGCACCATCTGAGTCCGAAATAGCTGCCCAACCGGATGGCCCACCTCCAAGATATTTGCCTTCAATCAATTCCGTTTCTCCCGCAGTTTTCACGTACGGAAGCAAAAAGTACGAATACAGCGGTGCCGGCCACATCATGGGCACTTATCGCATGGGAAGTAATCCTGAAGAGTCGGTCTGCGACCAGGACTGCCGATCCTGGGACCATGAAAACCTTTACCTGCTTGGCTCCGGTGTATTTCCATCCTCCGGGACGGCCAACCCCACATTGACCATCATGGCATTGGCACTTCGCGCAGCAGATAAAATTTCAACAGAACTAAAACCCTAGGAGGCTCCGGTCATGCACCTGAGAGATCCACGTTCACACTGCAGCGGCAGCACGCTAACGGACTCCGGATTGAAGGATCGGACATCTTCTTGTCGAGCCAGAGCAGCGATCATGGGACTATCATTTGTCGCTTTCCTGGCGACCTCAGGGAGCGCGGTTGGTCAAGATCGCCCGGCCTGTGACGACGATGGCTGGGCTCGAGCCAATCTGAATGCGACTGCATGGGTTCAAACGAGTGCGGAATATCGCGGCTTGGCCCTCGGTGCCTACAACATGGCGACAACGCGAATCGATGAGGCGATTGCCGACACGACATGGACGGCACTTCCTGAACAGGAAGGAGAACAAATCGCAGCGCTACCGCTTGCGATCATCCTTGATGTCGACGAAACAGTCTTGGACAATTTCGCCTTTCAAGCCTGGGCCGTTCAGAATAAGAAAGAGTGGAGCCCAGACACATGGCATGAGTGGGTCATGGACGCGCGTGCGACCGATGTACCCGGCAGTCGTGAATTTATTGACTATGCAAGAAAAAGGGGCGTCAATTTCTTTTATCTCACCAATCGAGACCATAAGCATAATGGTGAGGATGTGGAGAGGTATACAGTTGAAAATTTGAAGAATATGGAGCTGTTGCCGGAACAGGCGTTTCCCCAAAGCGTACTTAATAAGGACGGAGCTGTCGAATTGAACGGAGAGGTACTCGAAAACGTCGTGCTCATGAAGGGTGAGAAAAAAGATGTGTGGGGCTCTGATAAGACGTCAAGGCGCGCCTTATTTTTGAAGCATTATCGGGTAATACTATTGATCGGTGACAGCTTGGGGGATTTCATTGGATTCAAAGGCGTAGATTTTTACAAGGCCTTGAAGCACAAGGCGATACGAGAAGAACTCAAAAAGTATCAGTATCGCTGGGGCAAATCATGGATAGTTCTTCCCAATCCGACCTATGGATCGTGGGAACGATCGCTTTATGACTTTAAGGATGGTCTGGCTCCCGGTTGCAAGGCAGCTATGAAAGAGCAACATTTGGCGCCGTGGTCTCCATAATGAAGTTGGGATTCGGCGTAATAGATTTCGTCTGATTGATCTCAATGTGAAGGAGTCGGAGATGGTTCGGGTGGCGTCGTATAATGTCGAGAATCTTTTTGCTCGTCCGAAGGTCTTCAACCTATCGACTTGGGGGACCGGTTTGCCAATTCTGCGGGCGTACCGGGAGGTGAATACATTGTTCGCCAACGACGTCTATAGCAGTGCGGACAAGCGCAGGATGCAAGAGCTCTTCGTCACACTCGACCTTTATTTCGTCAACGCCCGGGGGGCTATTCGGCGCAAGCGGACGACCAACCCGCGATGGGCATGGTTTCGAAAGAACCGAGGACGTTTTGACCGTCAGCCGAGAGATCAGACTCAGAGCGTTGAGATCGTCGCCAACGGGCGCAACGATTGGATCGGTTGGGTGGAGCTTGCAAAAGAGCCCCCGGACGAATTGAGTACCCGGCTAACAGGCCGCGTCATCACCGATGTCGAGGCCGATATCATCGCGGTCGTAGAGGCTGAAGACCGCCCTTCGCTGGTGCGTTTCAACGACGAATTCCTCGATGAATTTTATGATCACGTCATGTTGATCGATGGCAACGATGATCGCGGCATCGATGTCGGAATTATGACGCGGGCTGACTTCGACATTACTTCGATCCGGTCAAACGTCGATCTTGATGACGCGGTGGGTGAGGTCTTTAGTCGCGACTGCCCGCAGTACGCGATTCGTATGCCAGGAGGAGCGACGGTTCACGTCTTGGTGAACCACTTCAAATCCCAGTCCGGCGGCGGCGGTCCAAAGCGCCGACGCCAGGCTACGGCCGTGCGCGGGATTGTCGACGGCCTCGTGGCCCAGGGAGAACACGTCATCGTCCTTGGAGACTTAAACGAAGGACCTGCCGCAGTGGGTAGTCAAGCCGCGAATTTAGCAGCCTTGTTCAACAATCAGAGTCCGCTAGTCGACTGTTACGCACTTCCGGACTTCGAGGTCGGCAATCGCCCGGGAACGTTTGACTCTTGCGGGATCCGAAATCGGCTGGACTACATCCTGATCTCCCAGAGCTTGGTGCCTTCATTCGCTGGCGGAAGTGTATTTCGAAACGGACTATGGGGAAGTCGGGTTACACGACCAACGAACTGGGAAACGTATCCGGACATGACGCGTTCGTCGGAGCAAGCTTCGGATCACGCCGCTGTTTTTGTCGACATTGACCTTTAGCCCAAATACGTCATGAACATCTATGACCGATTATGTTTTTGGCTTATGGGCGGGATTTGGATGTCCCTGAGTTGATGGGTTGTCATTGTGCTGCCAGGAACGCCTTGAAGAAATTATTTTTGCCGTCAATGTTCGTGGAGCGGGCAAGCGCAGCGGTTTGCTGGCAGGCATGCTGGCACGCGACCGTGGCTGGATCCTCAACGTCAGCTCTTTGTCCGGCCTTCTCCGTCGTTTCGGGTTCTACGGTGCGGTCGAGGTGATGGTGATTCATTCCACTCAATCCGTTTCACAGATGACTTTGGATCACGATGTCCGAGTCTCGGTGCTCTGCTCCGGCTGCACCTACAGCGAATTCCACGGCGTGACGGGCGACCGAGATCGCATCCATGATCTCGTGCCGCCGAAAAGACGGATGAACGCGAGCGACGGCTCCAAACAGGCAACGACGGAACAGCATTGGCGCAAACGCGCTGCCGCCCTTGCCGACGCCGCAAAAAATGAGCAGCGTCGGCCGTCGGCGTCAAAATGCAGCGTGCTGGAGAGGATATGCGGCGGTTTTGACCGCCGGTTGCTTCAGATAGCGCCGCACGAGCGCCATAACTTCCGGGCTATCCCATTCCGCGGGCCCGACCACCCGGCCCAGCTCTTTGCCCGTCTGGTCGACCAGCAGCGTCGTCGGCAGCCCGATAACGCCGAGGGCACGTGTCACCGTGGGCGATTTCGCGACATAGAGATCGAGCGCCGCGATCGAGAATTCGTCGTAAAACCTGCGGACGGCCGAAGCGCCGTTGCGGTCGAGCGAGAGAGCGACGACATCGAAATCCGTGCCATCGAACGCCGCCTGCAGCCGGTCGAGCGACGGCATTTCTCTGCGGCACGGCACGCACCACGTCGCCCAAAGATTCAGTAGGACAAGCCGCCCTCGAAAATCGGCCATCGACAGCACCCGTCCGTCAGCGCCGGTGAACCGGAAATCAGGCAGGCTGCGTGGTTGGTCAAGCGGCGCGAAGGCGACCGCCGCGCGTGGCAGCGCATCCATGGGCACTTCTGCCGTTAGGCCATTCGCGCCCAGTTGCGCCGACGGGCCGGTCGCAAAGAGGACAAGGTGGATGAGCGCCGCCGCCGCGATTGTCACGGCCGCCGCCGCCAACGCGTATTTCCGAAATGCCCTGTTCATTGTCGGCGCCCTCTGCGAGCCAACCGTCCGATGACGGTGCGGATGTCTAGCATTGTCGCCGCATCTTGACCAGCAATCCCCGCCGGCGGCCGGGTTGATGGTGCGTTTCAGGGCGTCTCCGTCTTGATCACCCCGGCCCGGTGTAAGGCGCCAATCTCGTCGGGTTCGTAGCCGATTTCCCTCAACGTTTCGTCCGTATGTTCGCCGAGCAGCGGCGTTGGCCGGACCTCAGAGGCCTGCGTGCCGCCAAATCTGACGTATTGCCCGGCCACCGATAGCGTACCCACAACCGGATGCTGACCCGTTGCGACCATGTTATTCGCTAAGCTATGCGGATCATTTAGAAAAAGTTCACTGTCGCCTGATTGCGCCTCCGCCGAGGGCACGCCCACGCGCCTCAGGTCAGCCGTTAAGTCTTCGAGCGAGCGTGCCGAGAACGCGGTCGCGAGCATCCGGGCGAGCGGTGTCTCGTTCGGGTGCTGGCCAACGCCGGGTTCGACGTGGCTCGGATCCACAGGGTCCAGTCCGGCCGCCCGGCAGAGTGCGCGCCGCTGCTCGGTGCTTTCGGCGACAACGTAGATCCAGCCATCGCGCAGACGAAAAAGCCGATGAAACGGGTTCAGGCCGTATTGTTGGGCGTCGGCAAAAGGGCGGTTTGGTTTGCCGGAATAGTGTGAAAACCAGGCCGAGCTCAGTAAAATTGCGCCATTCAAGAGGTTACTGTCCAACCGCTGGACGACGCCGTGGCGGGTGCGGGCGAAAATCGCCAGGACCGTGCCGAATGCCGCCAAGGCCCCGGTCGTATAGTCGGTCGGCGCGAGTTGGGCGGGAAACACCGGTGCATTGTCCGGACCGCCTTGGGCCCATAGCAGCCCCATCAAGGCTTGCGCCAAAGGATCTATTCCTGGGCGGTGGGCGTATGGACCGGTCCAGCCGTAGCCGGAAATGTGAGTTTCGATCAAATTTGGCTGGAAGGCTGGGCCGATTCCCATGCGCTCGGTCGCGCCAGGCCTAAGATTGGCGAGCAAAACGTCGCAGGTCGCCGCAATGTCTCTGACCACCTGTTTACCGGACTCGCTACTGGTATCCACCGAAACAGAGCGCTTGTTGAAGTTCAAATTGTAGAAGTAAGTCCGTCCAATAGGTCGCGAGAGATCGCCGCCGAGCGGTTCGAGCTTGATCACGTCGGCACCAAGATCGGCCAACAGCCGTCCGCCGGTCGGCCCGGCGATCAAGTTGGTGATTTCAAGAATACGGATGCCGGCGAGCGGCGGCGGATCCGGCTCCGTGACGACCGCCGGCGTCCCATCAGACGCTGTCGAGAGGTTTTCCGAGGTGCCCGTGCCGGCATTCACCTCCGGTTCTGTGTCTGGCGCTGGTTCCAGCGCCCTGGGTCCCCGGGTCATGCCAGGTGTCTTGCTGAACACCATCGGCACGCCCATCTGCACGACCGGGCCGACTGCGGGATCAGCCAAGGTGATCACCATGTTGTTGTGGATCACCTGCGGATCGGTCAGGCCATCCTCGGTCCGTCGCGCCGGCGCAAAAGGTACGTCTGCTGCCTCAAACGCCGCGGCCCATTCGGCTAAGGGTTTTCGGGCGATTGCTTCCGTCAGAATGTCGCGTAAGTCAGCTTCGTCTTCGGGCGTCTCGCCGCCAAGACCGCTTTTGAACCGCGGTTGCGCTATCACTTCGGTCAAGCCCATCAGGCCGGCCGCGGTTTTGACGAACGCGGCATGCACGCAACCGAGTTGCAGCCATTTACCGTCAGCGCATTCATAGACCGAGTAAAATGGTGCACTGCCGGACGGATGCGTCTGAAAAACATGACGATCGAGGCGCTCGCCTATTACTTTCGGGTGATAGAGCAGGGCACCGGCCATCAAAGACGTTTCGACTGACCGGCCACGGCCTGTGCGCTCGCGGGCAAGCAGGGCGGCGGCAATACCGAGGCAAGCAAATAGTGCCGCTCCGACACTGGGTAGGGGATGCACCAAGTGAACCGGGGCGGGGCGGAAACCCGGCATACCGCCCATGACGCCCATCCGGGCAAGCACCAAATCATCGATCGCTGGTTCGTCTTTCAGTGCTCCGCGTTTCCCGTATGCGGTAATGGAGCAGTGAACCAGGCGGGGGTTTACTTGTTCCAGCATTTCCGGAGAGACCAGCCGCTGGCGGCTCGAACTCGGGCTGAAATCTTCGACCAATACGTCGGCGCCCGCCAGCAGTTCCCTGAAGCGGTTTGCGACCGGTGCCGGTGCCGCAGTCGCGGCCTGGTCAAGCGGCAGCCGAAGGCATGCCTTGCCGCGATCCCAAATAACGAATCCGCCGTCGCGGTACAGAGCGGCATCCGGTTCGATTACCCGGATGACGCGGGCGCCTTGGTCGCTCAACAACATCGTCGCAAGCGCGGCGGCCGGTCCCGTGCCAAGGTCGAGTATGGTAATGCCTTCCAGTGTGCTTGACATGGTCGGTCCTGACGGTCGCTGGCGGACTGCTGTTTCGCGCGGCGGAGAAAAATTGGATCCCGGCAGAGATCGCGTTTTCTGGAGTCCGAATTAGTTCACCGTGAAGAAAAGTCCTTCGCTACGCTCAGTGTACTTTTCTTCAGTTTTAATAATGCGTCAGCGCATCTTGAGGCGGCTCGGCGATGCGCTAACAGCTTTTTTGTTCGCAACAAATTGAGCCTTTCAAGCTCAATTTGTTGCAGTCTCTGATCATGACCTTTGGTCAAGATCAACTAGCGAAAGGGTCGAAATCAGACCGCCGGGCCGCCCCAAGGCCTGATTTGGCATTACTACACGGTAAAAAGTACACTGTGGCGAAGCCGAAGGACTTTTAACGATCGACGGAATTATGGCTGGGGCGGCAGGATTCGAACCTGCGATGGCGGGATCAAAACCCGCTGCCTTAACCTCTTGGCCACGCCCCAACAGCGCGGCGCACCATACGCAAAAAGCCGCAGCGCTTCAATGCCGACAGACCGGCTTTTCAAACGGGAATCGGCGACCGTGCGGCTTATATCAACCTGCGGTGATAGGGACCCATTTGACCGCAGGTTGGTATTAGGCCGTGGGCGCGCTTTCCGGGCGCGCCAAACGGCCGCCTAGCGCCATGATCACGCCGTAGATGCTGAGCGGTACGATCGCCCAAGCGACGCTGAACTCTGGTTCGGCGAGCGCCGCCAGGCCTGGGCCGGCGACCAGGCCGAGGTAGAGCGGCAGGCCGAAATGCCACGGCATCATGGCGCCGATCACATGGTGCAGATGATTGCGGTCGGCGCTGAACGGCGAGGCGCCGGCCAGCATGCGGCCGGTCATCAACCGTAGACAATCGACCACGGGAATTAGGAACCACAGCGCCACGACGTCGGCATGCAGGATCGGGAACTGGATATAGTAGGTATGAATGGCCAACAGCCCGATCAACACGCTGAGCGCGTAGCAGCCGGAATCGCCAAGAAACAGCCGCCCCGCCAGATTGAACGCCAGCACCACCGCCAAACCGACCACCAAGGCCACCAAGACCGGGTAAAGGTATGGCGGCGCGTACGCGAAAATCAGCAGACTCCATATCAGCGCAATACCCGGCACCAAGCCGTTCCGCCCGTCTGCCATATTGACCGAGTTTTGCAGGCCGACCAGGCAAATCAAGGTAAAAGGAACGGTCCAGAAATCGAGGAACAGCACGTCATCGACGAAGCCGAAGCGAAAGAAAGAAACCGCATAGCCCGGCACCCAGAACAGGACGGCATAGCAGATGACGACTGACAGGCCGAGCCGGACAATCGGCCTGAGATGCTGGCGATCATCGATCATGCCGAGAAACCAAAACGCCGCCACGATGATGCCGAGCATGCCAAACAGCGGAAGATAGGATGTCGTCACGGCATACCAAAAGCTGATCGCGACAACCGGCACGACGACCGCGAGGCCGCCGACCAGCGGCGTTATCCGCGCATGCAGTTTTCGGTTTCCATCGGGCGCATCAAGAATACCGAGCCGCGCGCCGATCGGATGGGCGAACAAGCAGATGATCAAAGAAGTAAGGCCGGCGAATACCCCGGGTCCCAGCAGTGTTGCAGCCACTGAATTCCCCTAGCGTGTGATTCGCCTAGGATAATTCGGCGGGCCCTTTGTGTAAATAATTTTGGTCGCGAATGACGCCGCTAGCGGCGTCATTCGGCATCATCGCGCCCGCGCCGCGAGCTTATGCTCCCAATCAAGCGCGGTTTTCACGATGACGTTGAGATCCTGGTAATGCGGCTTCCAGGGCAAGGCGGCGCGTAGCGCGCTGCTGTCGGCCACCAATTGCGGCGGATCGCCAGCGCGCCGCGGTGCGCCGGTGGCGTTGACCGACGTTGCCGCCACGGCCTCGACCGCGGCGATCACTTCGCGGACCGAATAGCCATGGCCGTAGCCGCAATTGAAAACCACACTGTCGCCGCCGCCAAGCAAATGGCGCATGACATGGACATGGGCGTCGGCGAGATCGGAGACATGGATATAGTCGCGGATGCAGGTACCGTCGGGCGTGTCATAATCTTCGCCATAGATCTCCATCTTGGGGCGCCGCCCGGTCACCACTTCCGCCGCCACTTTGATCAGATGGGTCGCTTCCGGGGTCGATTGCCCGGTCCGGCCTTCCAGGTCGGCGCCGGCGACGTTGAAGTATCGCAAAATTCCGTAGCGCAAGTCATGGGCGACACCGACGTCACGCAGCACCTGCTCGGTCATCAGCTTCGACGAGCCATAGGGATTGATCGGCTGCTTTGGCGTCTCTTCATCGATTTTGTCGACGCCGGGCATGCCGTAGACCGCCGCCGTCGAGGAGAACACGAAGGCACCGACGCCGCACTCGACGGCAGCAGCGATCAGGTTGCGGCTGGCGGCGGTGTTGTTGTGATAGTATTTGAGCGGATCGACCACCGATTCCGGCACCAGGATGCTGCCGGCGAAATGCATGACGCCGTCAATGCCATGATCGCGCAAGACCTGGGCCACGAACCCGCCGTCGCCGACGTCGCCTTCGGCCAGCGGCACGTCGTCGGGCACCGCCCAGGCATGACCGGTCGACAGATTGTCGAGCACGACCACGTCATAGCCTGCCGATCTTAGCGCCAGCACCGCGTGAGAGCCGATATAACCGGCGCCGCCGGTGACCAGTATTGTTTCACTCACCCTACCCACTCCTCAAATCCGAGCCATATGGGTCGGAAAAAATGCTCCAGATAGCGCTGTAGCCGGAATTTGACAAAGAATGATTAAGCTCGGCGGCCGCATTCGTCCGGTTCTTCATGCCGCGCCGCGAAAAGCAGGTCCAAGCAAATCGCCATAAACCGCGAGCGTTCCCTCGACCACGCGTCTTTCGGAAAACTCCGTTTCGACGATTTCCCGCCCCTGCTGCCCGAGTCGGCGGCGAAGGTCGCCGTCATCGATTAACCGGATCAGACAATCGACCAATTGATCGACGTCGCCGGGCGGGACGACCAAGCCGTTTTCGTCGTCGCGGACGATATCCCGACACCCCGGCAAATCCGTGGTCACACAAGGCCGGCCACAAGCTGCCGCCTCGATCAGAATGCGCGGCACGCCTTCGCCATAGACCGACGGCAGGCAAACAATATGACACTGCCCGAGCACGGCCGGCATGTCTTCGCGCCGGCCCCACCATTCCACCACGCCTTCGTCATGCCAGCGCCGAAGATCCTGCTCAGGCACGGCGCGATTGATCGACGCGCTGGTCGCGCCGACAAGGACAAATCGAACCGTGCCGCGTTTGCGCCTAACACGCCGGGCCGCTTCGACGAAGGCAGCGATGCCTTTTTCCCAGATCAAGCGGGCGGCCAGGACAATCACGACGGCACCCGGCGGCTCTGGCGTCGGGCGAAAGCGATCAAGTTCGACCCCGGAGCCGCGGATGAGGGCGACCCGCGCCGCGTCGATCGCGCCGGACTCGACCAAGCAATCGCCGTCGGCGGCGTTCTGTACGATAAACCGGCAATTGCCGTGGCCCGCCGCCAGCCGATAAGCCCAAACCACAATACGGCGCATCAGGGCGGCATCGGTACCGTCGGCGACGAACACCTGGCCGAGGCCGGTGACCGCATTGACCATTGCCGGACTGCGCGACGCACGGGCCGCCAGGCCGCCATAGAGATTGGGCTTGACGGTCAGATGGTGGATCAAGTCCGGGTTTAGCTGCTTATACAGACGATAGAGCGCGAGCAATGTTTGCGCCTCGAAAATCGGGTTTCTGCCGCGCCGCGACAACGGAATGGCGTGAAAGGTGAACCCGGCCTCGCGGACATCGTCGACACTGAAGCCATCCGGCGCCCAGACATGATCGCTCGGCGCCGCGACGTGCACCTCAAACCCGGCCCGTTGCGCGGCCCGCGCCACCGGCAGCCGGTGGGACATGAAAAAGAACGCTTCGTTGACCACGAACAAGAGCCTGGGCCGGGTTCCGGCCGGCACCGAAATACCGACCTCGTCGGCGCCGGTCATTGTGAGAGGCTCCGGCGGTGCGGCAGCTTCGACACCGTCCTGCCGGACGACCACTGGGTGAATAGATCGCGCGACAACAGGAACGAAAACAGCAGGAAAATGATAACGATGTAGCCCGTCCGATACCGAATTGCGGAGCCTGGATTCATCACGCCGAAAGGATAATTGGCTAACATCAGCCAGAATATCGTGAAGATGCTGAGCAAGAAATTATACACCGGCAAATCGGGAAACCGGCGAATGACGTAGAAGATCAAGATGGCGACGATGAGCGCACTCTCCAGGTATGAGCCGAGGTGCAGAATACTGGTCGCCGCTTCCGCCCAAGTCGGGCCAAAGAATGCCTGGTAGAACCCCTCGGGCACCTTGTTGAAAACGTCATACTGCTCGGCCCAGAACGGCCCGCGCGTACTGCGTGCGTGGTCGAGCGGAAAGTGCCTCATAATCTCGAATGACAGGGCATCGAACTTATCGCGAAAAATGTAGAGCGGAATGAGCGAAACCAACCCAGTGAACAGCACCAGAAACGCTTTCTGTTGCACGCGTCTCGCCAGATAGGTGAGGGAAAACAGGAACAGCAGCCCGGCATAATAATGCGGTTTGTAAAGCATCAAGAGATAGCCGCCGAAAAGATGGCGGATCCTCAGTTTCGGTCGGTTGTAATACATTGCGACCAAGTAGGTGCACACCAGGCAGACCGCCAGAACGACAATCGATTCCTTCGAGGCGACCGACGACCACAGTGAAAAGGACGGCAACATGACAAGCACCGCCATTTTACGACGCACCACCGGTTCCAGGCTCTGCAATAGCACCACGATTCCGACAAAGCCGACAGTTTGGAAGCAAAAGTTGACGAGCAGCGGGTCGCCCGCCGACATTTTTTGAAAGACCAAACCGATGGTGTCGGTCATGGCTGTCGACGACAAATAAAAGTACTCTCTGAATGCTTCTGGCGCGCGCCCTTGATACCGGTTGCTGTCGCCGAGCGAGGTTATCGCGGAAACCACATAGTGACCAAGCAAGGAATAAAGGCAGCGATAAATATACAAAAAGAAATAAAATGTCTGCCAATGCCACCGCATGACCGAATCAGTCCATTACATTTGAACAGCCGGCGACGCCATGACTAGCGTCGCCGTCCGAACAGCGCCACCATTGAAAACCAAAGAATGCCGATGCCGATACAGATGATTAAGGGCGCGCCGACCTGTTCGAGTATCAACGGTTCGGTCGGAACGTCGGAGACATAAGGTGGATCGACGATTTGCGCCGCATAGGGCAGCCCGCCTTCGAGCAACATGGCGCGCCGTTCGATGCCGATCAGAATCTGATTGAGCGCGGTCTTGGAATCGATAAGCGGCGTGGCAGCAATCTGGGTCTGGATATAACGTCGCCGCTCCGCCGTGGTTTGGCGATCCTTGCGTCGTACCAATTCGTCGGTCTCGTGGTAGACGGTATTGAGCACGTTCAGGGCGACATCGCGATTCCGATGGAGATACGTGATGCTCTTGAACGGCAGGTCGTCGACGTCCTCCACCAGGATCTTATTGCCGACAAGGGCTGCCAGCGTTTCGACATCGGGCTCGCGCCAGGTTTTCAGTTGCAGAAATCTTTTGAATTTCTGCTCCCATTCGAACCTTGTGCCGCTCGGTCGTATCCAGGATTGATTCTCGGCATCCCAAGTCTTTTCGAACAGCAACTGCAGAAAACCATATTTCTTCTGCAAGCCTTCCGCCAACGGGATCGACCACAACATGATGACCAGCCGGTCGAATGGCGTCGCTTCCGTTTGACTGCCGATCTTGACACCGAGGCCGCGCAAAATGCCGCCCGCCTGATCTTGCACGCCCGTGGACGGACCGCCAAGGGCCGGCAACACAACCATTTTCGCGACATATTCCGGCTTGAAGGTCCGTAGGTTCCAGACACCGATGGCAAGGCCGATCAAGGCGAAGACGAGCAGCGCGTATTTGCGTTTCCAAAGCTCCTGTACCAGGAACCGCAAATCGACCAGATCGTCTTCCGGCGCCGGTGCGCTTGGCGCCGCCTCCTGGCGCGGCCGATCTTGCGGCACGGCTGGCAGATCAACCGGCTCGTCATGATCCGGTACGGGTTTTGGATATTGCTCGGCCATATTTCGAACTACTCTAGATCCGACCCTCTTCCAGCACCAAGACAGGGAAATGCCGGTTGCCCGGGAGGCGGATCATTTGCCCCCATATTTCGTGTTTTGCCGACACACGCGAGGCAGAGCATAGCCGATGACCGACAAATGACAACAAATCTGTTCGCCGCGCCGAATTCTTTCCGGCGCCGCCACCGGCCCGGTTGACCCTGGCAACGGCAGCGGTTACTTGGGTTTGCCTGAGCAAAAGCATGACCGATCAACTAAGCCATCGTCGCCTGAATATTTGTCACATTATTACGGGTCTGCCGGTTGGCGGCGCCCAGACGATGTTGTCGGAACTGCTCTCGCGGATGGATCGCGACAGATTTTCGCAGTCGGTCATTTCGTTGATCGACGAAGGTGTGGTCGGCCGGCGCCTGATGCAAGACGGCTTCACGGTTCGGGCGCTGAACATGGTGCCGAACCGGCCCAATCCGCTGCTTTTGATCCGTTTAGCGCGCTGGATCGCCGCTTCGAACGCCGACATCGTGCAAACCTGGCTCTATCATGGCGATGTCGTCGGCGGCGCCGCCGCCTTCGCAACCGGCCGGCGGCGCATTGTCTGGAACATTCGCCACAGCGAGTTGGACGCAGCAACCAGCAAAAAGGCGACGATTTGGACCGCCCGGATCGCCGCGCGTCTGTCGCGCACTGTGCCGCGCGCTATTCTGTGCAACTCAGTGAAAGCCGCCGATTTGCATATCGAGCGTGGCTATGACGCGCGCAAAGTCCAAATCATCCCCAATGGCGTCGACACCACACGTTATCGGCCGGATCCGGAGGCCTATCGCAGCGTGCGGTCGGAACTGGGCCGTGCGGACTCTTGCCGGCTGATCGGGCTCGTCGGGCGCTATCATCCGCTCAAGGGCCATGCGACCTTCCTGGCCGCCGCGCGCCGTCTCGTGAGCCGGTCACCGACGGTGGAATTCTTGGCCGTCGGCGAAGGCGTCAGCCCGGCCAACGCCGAATTGATGGCTCAAATCACTGATCTCGGCCTGACCGGCAAAGTGCATTTGCTGGGCCTCAGATCCGATATTCCAAGACTGACCGCCGCGCTGGACATCACGACGTCCGCCTCCTATGGCGAAGCGCTGAGCAACGTCATTATCGAAGCCATGGCTTGCGGTATTCCCTGCGTCGTGACCGATGTCGGCGATTCGGCCACCGTCGTCGGCGACACCGGCTGGGTGGTCCCGCCGCGCGACGCGCAGGCGCTCGCCGCGGCCTGGCTGGAAGCGCTGAGCCTGCCACAATCGCGTTGGGACACGCACAAAGTAGCGGCCCGCCGGCGCGCCTGCGCACGGTATGACATCAGCCGCATCACCCAAGAATATGAAGACTTCTACGCCTCGCTGATGAGTTGATCGTGAAGAAAAGTCCTTCGCTACGCTCAGTGTACTTTTCTTCAGTTGTAGTACTGCGTTAGCGCCTCTTGAGGCGGCTCGGCGGTCTGATTTGGCATTATTTCACCGGGAAAAAGGACACTGAGGCGAAGCCGAAGGACTTTTTACCGATGGTCTGATGACTGCGCCGGGCGACTGATCGAAATCCACTTTAGTCCAGCAAGGTATTCCAGTGCTCCGTCACGGCTTTGTAGGTGCCACCGCCGGCGTAGCCGTTCAGCCGGCCAGGAATATGAACCCTTTGTCCGCCGTCCCGGGTCAGCGGCCGGAACAGGAAGGTACCGGCGCGACGGGTCGACTTCGGTAAAAACACGTCGAACGGCACCCGGACATAGAAGCCTTTGTCGAAGGAGCCCTCGCCGAATTCTTCAAACGGCACATCGGTCAAGGTAAAGAATGCGCCGACGGATACGCCGCTATCAAAGGTTCGAGCCAGCGAAAACGTCGCGCCTTTATCCCCCGCCAAATATTGTCCGACGTCGATTTGGGCGTTCATATTGTACGCCGGAATGGAATAATAGAAACTCATATGGCCAGTCGTGACTTCGTAATCGAGGAAGTCGAAGTTACGCTCAAATGCGCGCTGCCTGACGCGGGCGATTTCTAAACCCACGGCCAACCGGGACTTGAAAGGCCGATAGAGGATTTCGCCGGCAACGCCGCCATACATGTCCTCAAGTAAGCCGCCGATCAGCTTGGCGTACCAGCCCGTATAGGGGCTGAAGACATAATCCAGATACAGATTTGCGACACCGCTCTTGCCGTCGCGCAGATATCTGATGATGTCACTGCGAACCCGCGGCAATTGGCTGTCAGACCCGTTATTCAATTGATCGAACGTGTCGACTATATTCCGGGAGTAGGTTCCGGCGAGGCGCAGGCCGGGCGCCATCTCCAGGCGCCCCGACAACGCCGCATAGATTTGGTAGAGATAGAATGCCTCGGGGCTGCCGACATGCTGACGCAGCCGCGGCGTTAGGTTCCAAGCGAATTCCGGATAGCGCTTGGGATTGCGGTAATAGTCCTGCTGTTGGGCAAGGCCGTTGCCGCCTTCGATTACGGCATGCGCAAAAATCTCATCGACGCTGCCGCGCCCGGCGATTGCGTTTTCCAAATCTTTGCGCATGACAGACACGCGATTCACCTCCATGCCGCGTAGGACTTCGACCACGGTAATTTCTTCGACCCAAGGCGGCACGTTGTTGGCGACGATACGCGCCGGCCAGCCGATATTGCGGCCGCTGTCCCTGAATTTCTCAGGCACCACATAGACCGTTGCCGTACGGCCCTTGATGTTGAACGCCTCGCCGATAAAGCCGGTTTTTGCCAACTGACCGAAGATCTTCTTTGCAATCTGTTCGCGCTCCAAGTCGTCGACGGACTGTGACTCGGCCGTGTCGATGATTTCGTTGTTGCGGCCAACGCTCAAATCCAGAATTTGCGCGCCGGTCGTCGACACCGTGACCCGGACATGGTCACCTTTCGATCGCAAACCGACCACGGTAACCACGTCGGCGAAATCAGGTGTCAAGGACGCTACTTTCAGCGCCGCCGCGCGAACCCGACGATCGAGATGGTCGCTTGGCGCCGCCGCATAGATGGTGGCGTGCCGTTGCGATATCTGTATATTGCGCACCGCCATGCCCTGACTTTCAACACTTTCGAAGAGGTCGTCGACCGACCCGGTGCGGTCGTTTTCCTCGCGGCTGATGGAAATTCTCGGCCGATCGCGCAAGCCGTCGCGGTCGAGCAAGGTGACGCGCTCGATCGGTCCCGGCAGTTTTTCGAATATCAATCGGGCGGCCTGTCTGTCGACCGCGCCGTCGATCCGGTTGGAAGCCGACTGGACCCGCACCAATGCCTCGCCATGGCTGAGTTCGAAGCCTTCGAACTGAAAGCCTTGGGCTTCCAAGCCGTCAAACAGGTCGTTGACCACGACCGTGCGCTCTGCATCTTCGCGATCGATCGACATTCGATATCCGCGCGCGCCGGCCGAGACCAACGAGACCCGGTTCAAAGCGTTCGGAAAGGTCTTGAATATCCGCATCGCCGCGCGTGAAATGGTCACGCGGTTCCAATCGGCCGGCCCGCGTGAAACCGCGATTTGCGCCTCGCTGCCGGTTAGCTCGACCGCTTCAATGACGAAACCTTGCTGCTCCAAAGCGTCGAATACGGCACCGGCCCGATCGTTTTGCGGCGTCTCGGCACTATCAGCCAATTCGATCGGCGGATCTGCTTTGTCGGCGTCCGCGGCCGCGCCCGCTGCCTCCCGCGGAAGCAACGGCGGCGGTGCATCGTCAAGAAAATTGTCGAGACCGGGCTCGTTCAAATTCGTCCGCAGCGCCATGCGATACATCAAGACGTTGCCGCGTTCATAGCCGATGGAAGCATCCACCCATGAAAACGGCCGATAGACCAACGCCGCGTTCCAATGGGTAGCCTGATCGAAGTTGTTGTTCAGCGGCTCGTTTTGATAGTTGTTAGGATCGTATTCGAGCTTCACGGTCAGGCCGTGGATGGGTGTCCGCCATTCCGCGCCACCAAACAGGGATGCGGTCTTGCCGGAAAACCAGCTTTCGAAGTTCAATCGGCCACCGCCCTGTCTATTGCCTTCCCTGGACAGGAATTGGTCCGACAAATAGGTCAACGGGTTGGTGATCTGGCCGCCGCTCCCCGTCGAGTAGCCCCAGCCCATGCCGAAATGAAAATCAAGATCATAATACCGTTTGCTGGCAACAACGTACTCGCCGTCAAACAGGCCGGTACCGAGGCCATCCTGAATGCCAACCGCGATGGCCGGCATGTTGGCGCTCTCTTCCCAGAGCTTAAGTTTAACATCGGCGCCACGATCCTTGAACGTCTGGTCGCCGCTGAAGTCCTCGACGGTCGAAAACAACCGATTTCGGACGTCGGTGTAGCGGAACGTCGCTTCAAGAAACGGTAGGAAGTGCCAGTTGATGTAATAGCGCCAATATTCATCCGCGAAGGTCGCGCCAACGTCCATCTGGCCGTCCGGCCCAAATCGAGCCGTCCGCGTCTGCAACAGGCCGACACCGCCGAAATCAGAACTGGAGTAAAAATCCTCCTCGTCGTTGATCTGCCGGTTTGGATGAAAAATGCTGAAAATGTCGCTGGCCACAGCGGTCGGCGCGGCACCGGCAAGCACGCCGAGTGCGACAGCCAATATCCATGCAAATGACTTGCCCCCCAGTCGCATGGCGAATTACTCGCGGCTATGCAATGGCTTGCTCCATCGGCGAAACCGTCAGTCGGTCAACACTTTCAAAGACGCCGCGGTAAGCGCGACCTTGCTCAAGATTCCGGTCAGCTCCGTGGCGAAGGTGAACAGATCGAACGGCACCGGATCCTTCGGCACGACGATCGAGCTGCCGGGCGGTATCTGCACCGACGAGTAGTTCCAGGCGCTAAGCGACAAGGGTTGAGCCCGGCCGTTGGGAAACACCACGAAAACACGATCAATGTCGGCCGATTGCTGGAAGCCGCCGGCCTGGTCGATATATTGATCGGCCTTGGTACCGGGATGAAACTGCATGGCGCCCGGGTTAAGAACGTCGCCGACCACCGAAACGAAATTCGGCCGTTTCGGCATGAAGATCTTGTCGCCGGGTTCGAGCACGGTGTCGAGCTCCGGCCGTACTTGCAAGACCGTTGGATCGGCTTCGATGACGATGCGGCCAAGCGCTTGGACTTTGTTCAGTTTCTCTGAAATCTCCTGCAACGTCACCACCGCGCGCGGATCGATGCCCTTGCGAACGGCGGCGGCGGCAAGCGAGGTGTTGAGTTCCCGCGAGGCGCGCAGGAAGCCTTGCTGCTCCTCCCGGCGGACCCGGTCTCGCAAGAAAATCGCGCCGTACGGATAGGATTGTTGGGTCAGGCCGCCGGCCCGGCGGACAACCTGTGAAAGGGTTTCTCCACGCCGAATTTCATAGACCCCCGGCCGTATGAACTCGCCCAACACGACGACCGGACCGGTGTCGCGATCCGTGAACACCGGATTGAAGCGAACCACGTCGCCCGAACCGACGACGACTTTCTCCGCCGCCGTCTGATTGAGATCGATCATTGAGCGTACGGTGTCCGTCTTGCCCTTGACTGGATCCGTCCGAAACCGCGTGACCTCGAGTTTCGTCAGATCGACTTCACGGGTCAGCCCGCCGGAAACCGACACCAAGTTAGTAAGCGCGGTATCCGCGGCAATCGGATAGACGCCAGGGGCTCGAATTTCACCGGTCACCACCACCGCATGTTCCAACACGAAGGCCAGTAAGTCTGGGAATTCATCGAACAACGACGGGCAAGGCTGGCGAAACTCGGGCAAGCCGTCGCGTTCATCGCGGGCAAGCAACACGGCGTTGGCGTAACGGCCGCTACGCGCGCCGCGGACGATGTTTGCCAGGCGGACCAAGCCAAGACAAGATTTTTCCAAGACTGCCGTCGACAGGGCCGCGGTCTTTGCATCGGTCGGCCCCTTCTTCTGGCCGTCGCCGGCATCACCGCCTTCGCTTATTTGGTCGTTGGTGGCGGAACCGATAACACCGGCCAAAAATTGCGACCTTTTGTCGCCAGTTTGCGGGGCGTTGCCGGTTTCGGCTTGGCTGCGCGGCTCCAGCGCCGGAAAAATCTGATCGGCCTCTTGCGTAAAGACGATCTCTTGGACATCGCGCGAAGACAGGAAACGCACATCCTGTGCGCCGAGCACGATCAACCGGTCGAATTCTCTCAGCGTAAAATCTTGCCGACCCGCCAGAATCATTTGCAGATCGATGGCAAAGTACCGCCGCGACTGCGTGGCCGGATCAATCGTATCCAGGATAGCGAAGGGCAAATAGGGGTTGTCTTTGAGCGATTGAGCCGACGGCACCAATCCGCGAATTGTCTTCGCCGCGGTCAGCGACCGCCGCCCCGGCAACCGAACATGGCCGACAATATCGACCGTCCCCGATTGAATATCCTGTTGGCGTTGAACAAACAGGATGTCGCCGTCTCGCAACGTGCTCCGATCGGTTGGTCGCCGTTCGGTTACCAACTGGCGGCCGCTGTCATCGAAGGTGATCTGCAGCAAGCGATTGCCGCGCGGCCGCATCGAGCCGCCGGCCAATTCGAGCGCCGTAGCCAAATCGATCGATTTTTCGCCTTCGGCTAACTCGTAGATGCCGGAACGGTTGACGTCACCGGCGACCGCCACCGTCGAGCCCAGCGTCGACACTACGATACGATCGCCATCGAAAAGCCGGATGTTGTGGCTCTGACCGTAGTTGAACAAAAGATCGTAGAGATCGATCCAAAAGGTCTGGTTACCGCGATGGATTTGGATGCGCCGCAGGCTACCCGACTTCTTGATGCCGTCGGCGCCGGTCAACGCCACCATCAACCCGGCGAGCCCTGCCAATTGACGGATTCCCGGTCGCTTCACTTCGCCGCCAACCCAAACGTTGATGTTGCGAATATTGGCCAGCGACACGAAGACTTCCGTGCCCAGCATGGTTTTCGCCGTCTGCGCGACGAGATTGCGCTTGAGCTCGCCAAAGGTTCGCCCCGCGGCCGACATGGGCGGCAAATTGGGCAGGATAAGCTGACCTTGGGTATCCACGGCGACGGTATAGGTGACCGGTGCCTGACTATGGAAGCTGACGACCAATTCGTCGCCGATGCCAAGCACGTAATCCTTTCCTATCGCGCCGATGATGGCTTGTTGCGGGCCGTCATCCGGTTGAAAAATATCATAGCCATATTGCTTCAAGACCTGTCGCGCCCGCCGGCAATAGTCAGCCTCCAACCGGGAAAAGTCCGGCACCATTCTGCGCAGCCGCGCCTCATTGAATTTGTCGGAGCCGGAACAGAACGCCGCGACGAATTCAGGGAACTCGGTCTCCAAGCCGGCGTCTGGCGATCGACTTGGTGATTTGCCTTCGCTGGCGCGCTCGTTTTCGAAGCGCTGGCGCGCCTTATCCACAGGCGATGTCGCGCGCCGTGCGGTGCCGCCAAGACCCTGCAGTTGCTGAATTTGATCCAACAACTCGCCCAAGGTTCCCAAACTGTCACCGCCGAGGCCCTGAGCCGCAACCGGCGGCGGCGAAAGAATGGCGACGAATGCGATGGTGGCGGCAAGGAACCCGGCTGCAAGCGACAGCGCTTGCGCTCCGACATGTTGGCGCATAAACATACCCCCAAGAAACTTTATCAGACGCCCCGGACGCACATGGCTCACTGGACGAGACGCCAATTCTCAGCCGCGGCGATTTCCACACTCACCGCAGGCTGCTATCAGAACCCTGTAATAGAAAATGCAGGAACGGCGATCAAGTTTGTCGTAGCCGGCGCTGACGATCCACCCCTAAAACGAAAAAATGTCGCGGCGCTGCCCTACGCAACGATCACCGCGAAAATTGGCCGCGCGCCGCGCACGCTTTTGGTCCTCGCTTACGTCGATGGTGTTGATTTACATTGGCATTCCGGCGACAAAGCGGCGATTGTCACGCGCCACGGCCGGGTTGTGAAGACTGTCGGCCTGCCCGAGAATTTGCGCCAAACCATCAATGTGACGGCGGATCCGTTGGCCGGCCCGATCCATGAATTAAAGCAAGCGGCAGCATTCCGCCGACAACTCGAATATGACGGAAACGAACGGCCCATCGTGCCGATTCGCTCAGTATTCGAATCGCTTGGCGCACAACAGATCACGATATTGGAGTTGGATTTCGAGACTGTCTTGGTGCGCGAGCGTAACACCGCCCAGCTCACCGACTGGCATTATGAGAATTTGTTCTGGGTCGACGCCTACGACGGGTTCGTCTGGAAAAGCCGCCAACACCTCACGCGTGACTTACCGCCGATCGAAATCGAGGTGCTGAAACCGGCGACGCTTTAGTCCATCGTTAAAAAGTCCTTCGGCTCCGCCTCAGTGTACTTTTTACCGGTGAAATAATGCCAAATCAGGCCTTGGGACAGCCCGCGGCCTACGCCATTCTAGCGCAAATCGAATCAAAACGGCGGGCCGCGTCGTGCGGCCCGCCATTGATGTCTAAGTTAGTTACTTAGTCTGTCGAAGTAGCGGACGACGTGCTGGTACTGGTGCTCGTGCTGGAACTGTTATCGTTGTCGTCATCCAACGCCGCCGCAACAGCGATGCCAACCGCTGCCGCAACCGCAACACCAGCCACGATGGCCGTCGTCGACAAGCCTTCACCACCAGACTGTCCGGCGGCTACGCCTGCCGGCGCTCCAGTACCGGTTTTCGCTGCTTGCGATTGTGCGAATGTTACAGCCGGAGCCGCTCCTACCAGAGCAGCCACTGCCACGCCCGCCATTAATTTTCTAAGGATCATGTGCCCAGGACCTCCAAATAAACTTAACCAGACCATACCTGTTGGCAAGACCCCTTGCAAGGATCAAATACCACCTGTCCGCCGGTCACACGCCAACCATTTACGCCCCGTAACGCTGGACCAGCCCACACGATCGGACTACGAATGTTTGAACATTCGGTTAACCCGAATCGCACTTCACTCTATACTGAGTACCCAATATGTGGCAAGGATTATAGCGTATTGGTAAGCAATGCGTGCATAGTGTGGTTTCACGGTCACACTATCACTAACCGGCACCCACGCTCTTGCCATCGATTGACCATATTCCACGCAGACAACCTCCATATGGCCTTTTTCCTCGCTAAACTGCGTGGTTTTCAATGACTAGGCGGCTCACCAACGCATTCATGTTGCTGTGCATCGGCGTTGTCCTATGGTCGTCTTCGGCCATAGCTCAAACACCGTCGGGCCTCGAAGTCCGGGTTCGCTATGACGTCTTTCTGGGCGGCTTTTTTACCGCCACGATCGTTGTTGATTCGGCATTGAACGGAACCAAGTACGAGATCACCAGCACCATTGAAACTCACGGCATCGTCCGCATTTTAACCGGCTTCCAGTCCCGTGCGCATAGCAATGGAACGCGTACTGAAAACGGGTTCAAGCCGACGATTTACCAAGCACGAAATTTGTGGGGTGGCGGGGAGCGGTCGGTGCGCAACGACTACGCCGCCGACGGCAGCGTCGAGAATCACGCCATCCCGTCCAACATCGAGGATGGCCGCGATCCAGTGCCGAATAGTCGCATGATGAACACCACCGATCCCTTGAGCGCCGCCCTCGCGGTCATGTTCGGTTACGCCAATACGGGCACTTGCTCTCACGAAACCAGAATATTCGACGGCCGCCGGCTGTTCGACATCCGACTGACAGCGAACAAGGCCGACACCGTCGACGGCCCGTTCTACAAGGGGCCGGCCGAACGCTGTCTCATGCGGCGCGACCGCCTAATCGGTTTTTCCACCGATCCCTGGTTGCCGCGGTCGAAATCGCCGCCGGTCATCGAGATCTGGTTCGCCAGACTAAGCGACCGATTGCCGCCGCTGCCGGTTCACGCGGCCGCCGACACCGGCATCGGCATTGGCCAGATTCACCTGAAAGAGTTCCAAATAAAGTGACCGGCGGCCAGAGCAAACTTGGCAGGCCTATGTGCGATGTGCCGCAATGAACTCGAGGATTCGGGAGAATATCTCCCGATCACTCATGACATCGTGGGTCCGGCCGCCGGCCACGATCGACGCCGAGCCCGCCCGATCGGCAAGAAAAGCGCCGCAATCGCCGCTTTGCGCCTTGGTATGTGCCGCATCATACCATGGGTCGCTGGCGCGCACGATGGCCAGAACCGGTGTCGACGGCGGGGCGCCGATGCCGTTGACCAGAGGTGCGCCGTGACAGGTCCATTGCGTGATCACCCGCGCCTTGAACGCGTCGCCGCGATATAGCGCGGCGGCAACACCGCCTTCGCTGGCGCCGACGAGAAACAGGTTGTCGGTATCGACCCAGGGCTGACGCCGCAGCATATGCAGGGCAAATGACAATTCCGTCATGCGAAAGTCGTAAACAAACCGATTTAGGCCGCCGCGCTTTTCTTTGGGATCGCATTGCAACGGACGGAATCGCCGGGCCATGCTGTCCGGTGCAACGACAACATAGCCTGCGGCCGCCATGCGCCGCGGGAAAATGCTGTCGCCCAGGCCAGTACAGCCATGCAAAAACAAAATCACCGGCCAGCGCCGAGACGGTGCGCGATTGGCAAGTTCAGCGGTCACATCAAGGGTCGATATCAGACCGATCGTCGGCGGCCGGTCAGCCTCACTCGGAAGGGCGATCAGGCCGCCATACCACGTACGCTCGACATCTGAACGCCCGGCGTCCGGCGCGAGCGCGGCGCAACCGGTTGCCAACACGGCGACGCCGGTCAAAATCCATCGTGCCAGCCGCTCGACCACGGCGCTATCCGGAGACATGTCGAAGCGCCGTCGCCCGGACCCACCAATTCGGCCGTTTGCGCGTGACCGTCGCCGCGGCGGCTTGCGCCTGTTCTTGGCTGCGGAACAGGCCCCAACAGGTCGCGCCGGAGCCGCTCATCCTGGCCAGGCGACAGTCGTCGATCGCACCCAGTTCAGCCAATACCGCCGCAATTTCAGGCGCGGCAGCGCAGGCACAGGCTTGAAGATCGTTTCGCCGATGGCCGAGCGCGGCGAGAAATCCATCAAAATCATGTGGCGACGCCCAGGTTATCGGTTCCGACCGCCGCCGTCCCGTGGGCCGGCGCTTCGTTTCCTCGTCATAGCGCCGGAAAACATCGGCCGTCGCCACCGGGACGCCGGGATTGACCAAAACCAGAGAAACATTTGGCAGGTTTTTGCAAATCCGGGTCTGCTCACCGATGCCGCCGACCGACTGCGGCAAGCCGCTAAGACATACTGGCACGTCGGCGCCGAGCGACAGCGCCAACTGCTGCAGCGCGCCCGGTTCGGGTGTTTGCTTCCAGAGCCGGCAAAGCACCCGCAAGGCGGCTGCGGCGTCTGCCGAACCGCCGCCAATGCCGGCGGCGACGGGCAGGTTCTTGGTCACGGTGATTCGCGCGCCTAATCGCGTGGCCGTCAAGCCGCGCAGTGCCTCTGCGGCTTGCTGAACCAAGTTTCCCGCATCGGCCGGGACCGATGCGGCGAACGGGCCATCGACCGAGAGCGCAATGTGATCGGCCGGGACCACCACCAGCGTATCGCCGATATCGCCAAAGACGACCAAACTGTCGAGTTCATGCATGCCGTCGGCCCGGCGGCCTTCGATGTGAAGAAACAGATTGATTTTCACCGCGGCCAACTCCCGCAGCGCATCGACGTCGCGATCAGCCACCTTGGCCGGTCGCAACGGCACCCGTGGAATCGGAGGTCAATCCGTCGACGATCTTGCCTTCGATGATCGGGATCTGCGTGGAATCGGGATCGAACGACAGCGCCCGGCTCCATTGGAAGCGCGCTTCCTTGTAGCGTCCAACGCGCCAATAGGCATCGCCGAGATGGTCGTTGATCACCGGATCTTCGGGCCGCAACTCCGCCGCCCGTTCCAATTTCTCGACCGCGTCGCGATAGCGGCCGAGGCGGTAAAACACCCATCCCAGACTGTCGACGATATAGCCGTCGTTCGGCCGCAAACTTACAGCCTGGGTTATCATATCGACGGCACGATCAAGATTGACCCCCTGATCAGCCCAGGAATAGCCGAGATAGTTCAAGACCAGCGGTTGCTCCGGCCGCAAATCCAACGCCCGCAGCAGATCACGTTCCGCCTGCGACCACTGGTTCGAGCGCTCATGCGCGATGCCGCGGGCGTAGAACAACGACCAATGACGCTCTTCTAAATCCGGCAGCCGCTGAATGGCACGGCCATAGGTTTCCGCGGATTCGGCAAAGCGCTTTCTCGACCGCAAGATGTCGGCAAGCGTTACCAGCGAATCGACATCCTGGCCGCGTTCCTCGGCCATGGCGCGCAACAAATCTTCGGCCTGTTCGGTCTCATCCAGCTGTTCATGGGCCCAGGCCGTACGAACGCGCGCATTCCAGCTATATTCGGAATCCGGCCGGATCGATTTGTAGATTTCGATCGCTGCCTGCCAATTCCTGTCGTTCTCATAGATGTCGGCGAGCAAGGTCTGGGCGATCGGATAGTCCGGCCGAATATGCAGTGCCAGGCGCAAATAGACGATCGCCGCGTCGCGTGCCCGATCCTGCGCCAACACCGACGCAGCACCATAAAGCGCCTCTGCGACGCCGGCCCGGGCATCGGCAACCAACAATCGTGGGGTGACATTACCGACCCGTTCCAAGGCGACGCCGACGACCGGATTGTCCGACACCCGGCGGATATAGTCGGAATAAAGCCGACGCGCGCCTTCGGCATCGCCGCTGCGCTCGAGGAACGAACCATGCGCCAGAGCCACGCGCAACGCATCACGCGCCCGCGTCGCCTCGGTCGCGGTATAAAACCGCTTGGCGTCTTCCCGGCGTCCGGCCTGATCGTAGATTAAGGCACGGTGGAACAGCACAAACGCTTCGAAACCGCTGCTGACATCAAGGCCGTCGAGAACCGCTTGCGCCGCGGCGATATCGCCATCGCCGGAGTGCGACCACGCGGTCATCAAGGCGATCAGCAACTTAGTGAATCCGCTGCGCTCGATCGATGACAGAATTTGCCGAGCCTCGGCATTGTCGCCGTTGCGAAACGCGTTTGACGCCAATGTCAGGTTAGCCATCAGGTCGCGCGGCGAGACCTGGCGCACCTGTTCGGCCAATGTCATGGCGCGATCCATCCGGCCGTCGGCCAACATCAACGTGAACGTTCGGCGCACCAACGCCGGATCCTCCGGCGCCATCATCAATGCATGATCGAAATAGTCGGCGGCAACGGTAAAATCGCGGTTGGCGCGCGCCTGGCGACCGGCCAGATAGCTGCCGACGACAGTATCATCGACCTGGGGTCCGTCTGACGCCACGGTGAATTCGGCCGATCTTGGCGCTGCCGATAACCGGCTGCCATCCTCGATGGTGCAGCCGGACACGATGACCGCAATCGCCATCATCGCCAAGCCGCCGGAGCGGAACCGCATCGTGTCGTTCATCCTGTTGGCTGTGGTAATGTTGCTCATCTCGATCGGCAATATGATGATGGTTCAGCTGCACCGCAACAGCCGCAATCGGCATCAGCGCCCATCCGATAATTTGTTATATCACGCATAGCCGCCTACAAGCCCGGTAATATTCGCGTGACACCCGCCGCTACATGTTCGGATAATTTGGGCCGCCGCCGCCTTCTGGCACCACCCAGTTAATATTTTGTGTCGGATCCTTGATATCACAAGTTTTGCAATGAACACAGTTTTGCGCGTTGATTTGCAATTTCGGGTTCGATCCATCGTCGTCGGCAACGATCTCATAGACACCAGCCGGGCAATAGCGCTGTTCAGGCGCATCGTAGAGCGCGAGATTGTGCGCCACAGGCACCGCATCGTCCTTCAACGTCAAATGGATCGGTTGGTCTTCTTCATGGTTGGTGTTGGATATGAAGACCGACGACAATTTATCGAAGGAAATCACGCCGTCCGGCTTCGGATAGTCGATTTTCTTTGCCTCGGCCGCCGGCTTGAGACATTCGTGATCAGAATGCTTGTATCGGAACGTCCAGGGCACGTTGCCGCGGAACAAGATCTGCTCGATGCCGTTGTATAATGTCGCGCCCCACAGGCCGAACTTCGCAAACGCCGGCCTAAAATTCCGCGCCTGGTATAATTCCTTATGGACCCAGGATGTCTCGAGATCCACCGGATACCGTTCCAATAGCGGCGCCGGTAGGTCTTCGTCGGCCGCCGCGGCCAACGCTTCGAACGCAGCCTCCGCCGCCAGCATGCCGGTCTTCATGGCATTATGGCTGCCCTTGATCCGTGGCACGTTCAAGAACCCGGCAGCGCAGCCGACGAGCGCGCCGCCTGGAAATATCAGTTTCGGCAACGACTGCAGGCCGCCGTCGACCAGCGCCCTAGCGCCATAGGCAATGCGTTTGCCCCCGACAAAGGTTTCGCGCACGGAAGGATGGGTTTTGAAGCGCTGAAATTCATCGAACGGCGACAAATGCGGGTTCGCGTAATCCAGGCCGATGACGAAGCCGACCACCACTTGATTGTTTTCCAAATGGTAGACGAAGGAGCCGCCATAGACGTCGTTTTCCATCGGCCATCCGGCGGTATGGGTGACCAGGCCATGTTGGTGCTTGTCCGGCTCGACTTCCCAGAGTTCCTTGATGCCGATCGCGTAGGTCTGCGGATCAGCGTTCTCATTGAGATTGAACCGGTCCATCAGGGTTTTGCTCAAAGAGCCACGGGCGCCCTCGGCGAAAATCGTGTATTTCGCATGCAGCTCGATGCCGGGTTCGAAATGCGGTTTCTTAGTGCCGTCGCGCGCAATGCCCATGTCGCCGGTGGCCACGCCCTTGACCCGGCCGTCATCGCGATACAACACCTCCGAAGCGGCAAATCCCGGGTAGATCTCGATGCCGAGTTCTTCGGCCTGCGTCGCCAGCCAGCGGCACAAATTGCCGAGGCTAATGATTTCGTTACCGTGGTTCTGCAACGGCGGCGGCAGCATGAAAGTCGGCACACCTATATGCCCGGTCGCGGTCAGGAATTGAAACTTCTCGGCCGTGACCGGCGCATTCAACGGCGCGCCTTTTTCGCGATAATCCGGAATCAGCTCGCTAAGTGCCCGCGGATCGAGGACCGCGCCCGACATGATATGGGCACCGATTTCCGAGCCCTTTTCGATCAAACAAACCGAAACGTCGCGGTCCTGTTCCATCGCCAACTGACGCAATTTGATCGCTGTGCCAAGCCCAGCCGGCCCGCCGCCAACGATGACGACGTCGTATTCCATCGATTCCCGTTCCATCGGCCCGCTCCCGTCGAGGCCGGATCGCGGCGACACCGTTGCGATCCGATTGCGCGATCAAACTAACCCGAGCAACGACAATTGCAAGCCTAAGAAAACAACCGATCGACTGGCCATGCGGCACCTTCCCGGTTAATGTCTAAGCACTATGTCCACGCAAGCAAATGCCCGTGCCGCGTTGACGTTCTTACTGGCTGCCGGCGCCGATGAGGCGATCGCCGAGACGCCGATAGACCGTTTTTTGAGCGGCCAGCAGCCGACACTCGATCCGGTGGCGCCGATAGCGCCGGCCGTATCCGCATCGGTCGAGCAAACAGCGACCACGCCGGACGCCGTACAATCCGCCCGCAGCCGGGTCGCGCAATGCCAGGATCTGGCCGCCCTCCGCGCCTTGATGGAAACATTCGATGGCTGCGCCTTGAAGGATACGGCGACCAACCTGGTCTTTGCCGACGGCAACCCGGACGCGCGCTTGATGATCATCGGCGAGGCGCCGGGACGCGAAGAGGACCGTCTCGGCAAACCGTTCGTCGGTCAATCCGGTCAATTGCTGGATCGCATGTTGGGCGCCATTGAGCTCGATCGATCGTCCGTCTATATCAGCAACGTCCTGCCTTGGCGGCCACCCGGCAACCGCAAACCCACCCACCAGGAGATCGCGATCTGTCTGCCCTTCATCGAACGCCACGTGGAGCTCGCCGGCGCCGAAATCGTGCTTCTGACCGGTGGTACGGCCGTTGCCGCGTTGCTCGGCCGGTCGGAAGGTATCACCCGAATTCGCGGCCGCTGGCTGAAATTCCGGACCGGGCAAAAGGACGTCGCGGCGATGGCGACGTTTCACCCGGCCTACTTGCTGCGCCAGCCCGGTCAAAAACGGGAGGTTTGGCAGGATCTGCTAAAAATTCAATCGCGGCTGCGGGAATCCGACGCATGAGGCGCGCCATCCAATTAGGGATTGGCCTGCTGTTCGGCATTGCATCGATGTCGTTGCAGGTTTCGGCAGCGACCCCGACGCTTGAGGCGGCATCGGCCAGCGCCACGCCACCCTTACCGCGGGTGCTCAGCGACACCGACGCCGACCTCTATAACCGCATTTTCTTGGCGCAAATCGACGGCAAGTGGAAACAAGCCGATCGCCTCAGTGCCAAGGTGTCCGACCGGCGTTTGCTCGGCCATGTCCGGCACCAGCGTTACATGCACCCAACCGCTTATCGCTCGCGCTATCCGGAGCTCCATCACTGGCTGTTGGCGTATGCAGATCATCCCGGCGCCGTGCGTATCTACAGGCTCGCAAAACAGCGACACCTCAAAAACTGGAAACGTCCGACAGCTCCGAAACGCCCGGTCATCAGCAAGCAGGCACGGCGCATGGAAGACCGGGACCGCGCGGCGGTTGATCGCCAAAAGCCGTCGCCCGGTGCCCGCAAGATTCGGCTGCCGCGCTGGCTGCGGGTCAATATCCACAGCTATCTCCGGCGCGGCCGGCCGGACCTCGCCGATAAGTATATTCACAGCAAAAAGGTTCGGCGCGCCATCGGTACCCGGCGCCTGGACCGGGCACGAAGCTTGGTCGCGACCGGCTATCTGCGGGCCGGCAAGGATCAAAAGGCGCTGGACTTGGCCGCCATGGCCGCCAAACGCTCGCGCGACCGCGTGCCGTCCGCCGATCGCATCGCCGGCCTGGCCGCCTGGCGGGCCGGCTTGGGCGACCGCGCCACCCATCATTTCAGCCAACTCGCCCGGTCTGAGACGGCCGGCGGCCGCAACCGCGCCGCCGGTGCCTATTGGGCGGCGCGAACCCTGCTGCGGGACGGCGACGCGCGACAAGTTCGGCAATTTCTCGAGCTGGCGGCGGCCCATCCGCGTACCTTGCACGGGTTGCTGGCCTGCCGCCAACTGGCCATGACGCCGGCTTTGCAATGGCAGACCCCGGTGCTGGACGACGCGCAATTGGCGGCATTGATGACGTTGCCGGCGGTGCAGCGCGCCGTTGCTTTGTCGGAGGCCGGTCGGCCGCATTTGGCCGACGCCGAACTCGGATATTTGCGCCGCCATGCGCCGCCCGGCGTACGACGCGCTTTGTTTGGCTTGGCGGTTCGCCTGCCGGCACCGGCGGTCGCCTTGCGTATGGCCAAAACGACGCTAAGCAATGGCGGGCCTTACTACGACGTCGCGCTGTACCCGCTGCTCGGCCTTGCCGCTACCGAAAAACTCGGCCTCGACCGTGCGCTCATCCATGCCTTCGTGCGCCAGGAATCAGACTTCAACGCCCGCGCCAGAAGCCGTGTCGGCGCCCGCGGGTTGATGCAGATCTTGCCAAGCACCGCGAGTTTCGTCGGCGCCGACCGGTCGCTCAAGTGGAGCAAACGCGCCAACCTTTACGACCCGGCCGTCAATCTCGATTTGGGCGACAAATATCTGGCTCACCTATTGACCATCGACCCGATCAACGGCGACCTCATCAGGCTGGTCGCCGCCTATAACGGCGGTCCCGGCAATTTGCGAAAGTGGCTGCGTCGCATGGGGCAGCAAAACGATCCGCTGTTTTTCCTGGAAACCATCCCGTCACGGGAAACCCGCTTTTTCACCGAACGCGTGCTGACCAACTTGTGGATCTATCGCCAGCGCCTGGGTCAGCCGCAACCGTCCCTGGACGACCTGGCGGCCGGCCGCTGGCCGCGCTATGAATCAGCCAGCGGGCGCACCCGGCCCGTCGCGCGCAATTGAGGCGAGGGTCATGGCGATCGACGAAAAACTGCCGTTCATTCCGGTCAACATCGCCGTCATGACGGTGTCCGACAGCCGCACCGAGCAGGACGACCGCTCCGGTGCCGTGCTGGTCGAACGCCTCACCGCCGACGGCCACGTCCTGGCTGACCGAACCATCGTCAAGGACGAAGTCGCCGACATCGTCGACCAGTTGCGAAAATGGATCGTCGACCCCGGAATCGATGTCGTCATCGCGACCGGCGGTACCGGCGTGACCGGCCGCGACGTGACACCTGAGGCATTTCAATCGGTTTACGAAAAAGACCTGCCCGGCTTCGGCGAGCTTTTTCGCATGCTGTCCTACGCCAAGATCGGCACCTCGACCATGCAGTCGCGGTGCACCGCCGGGGTCGCCGGCGGTACTTACCTGTTCGCGCTGCCCGGCTCGCCCGGTGCCTGCAAGGATGGCTGGGACGATATCCTGCATCATCAACTGGATTTCCGGTATCGGCCGTGCAATTTCGTCGAATTGTTTGACCGGCTGCAGGAGCACCTGCAGCGCGGTTGACACGGACATTTGTTTTCTTTATATGTTCCCTTTTTGTTCATGATTTGATACCATGAACCATGGATACCGCCAACCACAGCAATGCACCGGCCTTGACCGCCGATGCCGTCGGCCCGTCGCGACAGGCGCGGCGCGGTCGCGGCGCGATCAGCAACCGGGTTGGCCGCTACGAGCCGGAAGCGCGCGAAAGGGTTGCCGACGGCTGGTCGCCCGAGGGCGACGAGCCGCGCTTGGCAACCACGGTTCTGCGCGATGCCAGCCGCACCATCATCACCTATAACACCTCGCCGGACCTGCCCTTCGATCGCTCGATCAACCCTTACAAAGGCTGTGAGCATGGCTGCAGCTATTGTTTCGCGCGGCCGACCCATGCCTTCCTTGGCTTGTCGCCGGGCCTCGATTTCGAGACCAAGCTGTTCTACAAGCCCGATGCCGCCCTGCTGTTGGAAAAGGAACTGCGCCATCCGGGCTATCGCTGCCAAACCATCGCCATGGGAACCAACACCGACCCCTATCAACCGATCGAGCGCAACCATCAGGTCACGCGATCGATCCTGAAGGTCTTGAATGCGTTCAACCATCCGCTTGGGATGGTCACGAAATCCCACCTGGTTACCCGCGACATCGACATTCTGGCGGCGATGGCGGCGCGCGGCCTGGTCAAGGTCGTGCTTTCCGTCACCACCTTGGACGGCGATCTGGCGCGCCGCATGGAACCGCGCGCCGCGGCCCCGCATCTGCGCCTGAAAGCCATACGCGCCTTGAGTGAAAACGGCATTCCCGTCGGCGTCATGGTTGCGCCAATCGTGCCGGCGCTGAACGAGCCCGAACTGGAAGCCATACTGGCCGCGGCCCGCGAGGCCGGCGCCTCGGAGGCGGGTTATATTCTGTTGCGGATGCCCTTGGAGATTAAGGATCTGTTCCGCGAGTGGCTGCAGGAGAATTTCCCGGACCGGGCCGACCGCGTCATCGCCAAGATGCGAGAGATGCGCGGCGGCCGCGACTATGACGCGACATTTGGCTTGCGCATGACCGGCACCGGGCCGGTCGCCCAGCTCATCCGCCAACGCTTTCGCCGGTCGACCCGTCAACTCGGCTTCAACGACGCAGCGCTGCGCGTCGACACATCGCAATTTCGCCCGCCACCGGCCGCCGGCGACCAGCTGAGCCTGTTGTAATACGCCGACCGGCAGGCAAATCGATAAAGCACCGTTGCTTCGATGCACGTCCACGGGTTAAACCGGGAGACGGCAGCCGCCGTCACGCTCGTCGCCAACCCGTTGGGGTAATATTGGCCTCCGTCCGATGCACACCCATGAATTGACAGGTATCGCAATCGTCGTCGGCGTCGCCATGTTGGGCGGCATCCTGATGACGCGGCTCAAGCAACCGGCGATCGTCGGTTATATCCTGGCCGGCATTTTGCTTGGCCCGTCGGGCTTTGCCCTGGTCGAAGATCGCGATGCCATCGCCCTGCTCGCCGAACTCGGCGTGTTGATGCTGCTGTTCGTGATCGGCATGGAACTGAGCCTGCGTGCCTTCAAGCGGGTCTGGCGCATCGCACTGCTCGGCGCCCTTGCCCAGATATTGCTGGCCACGGCGACCATGGCCTTGGTGTCGTATTTCTTCGATTGGCCGCGCGGCGTCGTGTTGCTGCTCGGCTTTTCCGCGGCGCTCAGCTCGACCGCCGTATCGATCAAGATCCTCGAGGCAACCGACGATCTGCGCACCGACGTCGGCCGCGTCGCCGTTGGCATTTTGATCGCCCAGGATCTCGCCGTGGTGCCGATGCTGTTGGCCATCAATATGGTCGGTGTCGATAGCCAGGACATTGTGACGATGGCGGTAACCTTGGCGGCGGCGGTCGCCTTCCTGATCGGCCTGGTCGTGGTCTTAAGCCGACGCCAAAGCATCAGCCTGCCGTTCGCCAATTTGCTCGCCGACGATGTCGACCTGGCGACCATGGCCGGGCTGACGCTCTGCTTCGTATCGGCGGCGGTGAGCGGCGTGTTCGGCGTATCGCCGGCCTACGGCGCCTTCCTGGCCGGCCTGGTCGTCGGCAACAGCCGCGAACGGCCGCGCATGATCGCGGTCATGCAGCCGGTGCAGTCGGTGCTGCTGATGGTGTTTTTCGTCTCCATCGGGCTGCTGTTTGACCTCGGCTATGTCTGGCTCCATTTCGGCACGGTCATGATGCTGCTGCTGTTGATCACCGTCGCCAAGACCACGGCCAACATCGGCATCCTGCGCGCCCTCGGCGAACCCTGGCAGCGCTCCATCAAGGCCGGTGCGGTGCTTGGCCAAGTCGGCGAATTCTCTTTCGTGTTGATGGATACCGGCGTCGCCGTCGGTCTGGTCGCCGCCGACGGCCACCGCCTCGCGGTTTCCCTCATTGCGCTCAGCCTGGTTGCCAGCCCGGTCTGGATGGTCACCGCCCGGCGCCTGCAGGCGGTCGCCTGGCGCCGAATATCGACGTTCCAGCAGCTGTGGCAGGCGGTCTATGGCCGCGAAACCCGGGCCGTGGTGGCGGTGTCGGAGCGGGCGGTCTCGCGCACGGTCAAATTCACTCTGGGCTTTGGCGAGCAGGGTTCGGAACGATTCGGCCGCCTGCGCGGACCGAAACCGGCCGACGACGGCGACGACGACGCGATCGAAGGGGAAATCGTGCCGGACGAACTGGAGGCTCTGCCCGGCGCCACGCCGACCCGCGGCCGCAATGAGAGCCCGTAGCCATTATGCCCGACTTCAGCTTGGAGCGCTGTCATCGCGGGCCGGTTGCCGGTGTCGACGAAGCCGGGCGCGGGCCGTTGGCTGGCCCGGTGGTCGCCGCCGCCGTCATTCTCGACCCGAACCGCATCCCCGACGGGCTGGACGATTCCAAGAAACTGGCGGCCGGCCGCCGTGAGGAGCTGTTCGCGGTACTGTCGGCCAGCGCGCACACATCGGTCGGCATCGCCACGGTGGCGGAGATCGACCAAATCAATATCCTGCAGGCAACCTTTCTCGCCATGACCCGGGCGGTCGACGCCTTGGCCAAACGGCCGGATCACCTGTTGATCGACGGCCCCCACCTGCCCGCCGATATCGGTCCGGCCACGGCCGTGGTCAAAGGCGACGGGCGCTCGTTTTCCATCGCCGCCGCCTCCATCGTCGCCAAGGTGACGCGCGATCGAATCATGGCCGAATTGGCGCGCCGCCACCCCGGATATGGCTGGGAACACAACGCCGGCTACGGCACCAAGAGCCACCGCGCCGCCATTTTCGATCTCGGCGTGACACCACATCATCGGCGTAGCTTCGCCCCCATACGCAACATGTTGATTAAAGACTCTGATATAAGCGATTGAATCTCATAAATAAGTTGACCTGGATTCCAGCCTGGCACAGGATGCGCCGCCATGAGCAATGGATCCGTATCGGGCCGGGCCCTGCCAGTCGACCGAATTGTGCTCGGCGACTGTATCGCCGAGATGAACGCGCTGCCGCCGGCAAGCGTCGATCTGATTTTCGCCGACCCGCCCTATAACCTGCAATTGTCAAATGACCTGCGTCGGCCCAATGACAGCAAAGTCGACGCCGTCGACGATCACTGGGACAAGTTCGCCTCCTTCGAGGACTACGACAGCTTCACCCGCGCTTGGCTCGGCGCGGCACGGCGGGTCCTGAAGGATGACGGCGCGCTTTGGGTGATCGGCAGCTATCACAATATCTACCGGGTCGGCGCCATTCTTCAGGAACTGGGTTTTTGGATCCTCAATGACGTGATCTGGCGCAAGACCAACCCGATGCCGAATTTCCGCGGCAAACGCTTTACCAACGCCCACGAGACCCTGATCTGGTGCGCCAAATCCCAGGAGCATCGTGCCTATACCTTCAACTACAACGCCATGAAGGTGTTGAACGATGATTTGCAAATGCGCTCCGACTGGGTGCTGCCGATTTGTTCGGGCAATGAACGCCTGAAGGTCGGCGGCGAAAAAGCCCACACGACCCAGAAACCGGAAGCGCTGCTCTATCGGGTCATGCTGTCGAGCACGGAAGTCGGCGATATCGTGCTCGACCCGTTCTTCGGCACCGGCACCACCGGGGCCGTGGCCAAGCGCCTCGGCCGCCGGTTCATCGGCATCGAACGCGAACAGAAATATGTCGACGTCGCGACCGAACGCATCCGCCAAGTCGTGCCGGTCGCGGCCGAAGATTTGGCAATCACCCGCTCGAAGCGCCAGGAACCACGCGTGCCGTTCGGCCGCGTGGTCGAAAGCGGCTTGCTGGAGCCGGGCCAAATCCTGTTCGACCGGAGCCGGCGCTATGCCGCCCGGGTTCGCGCCGACGGCAGCCTCAGCGCTACCGATTTCAGCGGATCGATCCATCGCGTCGCCGCCGAGCTGCAAGGCCTGTCGGCCTGCAACGGCTGGACGTTTTGGTATTTCGACGCCGACGGCAAGGCGGTCTCGATCGACGTGCTGCGCCAAAAACTACGCGCGGAGATGGCGACGGACGACAAGCCAACACCGACACCGCCAAAGCGCCGGGCACGCCGATCCGGAAAAGTCACGCCGATGCCACGCCGTCCCGCGTGAGGGCGTGCGTTATATAGCTTTGCGGGCTGGCTCACGCTGGCGGTCATATTTCTCTGCACGGTTCGTTTACCTCCAGCCATTACAACTTGGTCTAACGTGCGCTCGGCGCAGATTCGAGTTTGATCGGAGAAATTTTCTGATGATCAAAAAGCTAATATTCACAAGCATAATCGGAGCAAGCCTGTCGGCCTGCGCGTCACAGCCAGAAAATATTGATGCGACCAACGTCTCGCAGCTCCAATATGGAAATTACACCTGCGATATGTTGGCGCAAGAAGCTGCGAACGTGGAGCGGCGAGCAAGTAACCTTTACGTAGTGCTCAATGACAAAGCCGACAGAGATGTAGCGCAACTGGGAATAGGACTCGTTGCGTTCTGGCCGGTGCTGTTTTTCCTAGAGGGCGGTGATGGTTCTGAAGCGCAAGAATTTGCACGGCTGAAAGGCGAGCTTGATGCAATCGAAAAATCAGCGGTTCAACAGGACTGCCGGATCATCATACCTAAGATCAAGATACCAGAGAAAACAGCTCAAAATATAGACACCTTCCCGCTCGGACCAGGTTACCTTCCTAACCACGATACAAGCACCAAGCCAGGCGGATAAATCACCCGCTAACAGAGCCGTTGTGCGCGGTCCCGCGTGAGGGCGTGCCGGCAGACTTTTTTCATGACCGTCGGCAAGGCGAAGTCGCCGAAGCGGTCAGGTGGCACCCAGTTGCCATCCACAATGGCAGCGCTCGACCGGCCGACGACGACTGCCAATTCAAGGTGAAAATGCGTGAACGTGTGGCGCACGGTGCCCGGCAGCGTCGCTAAGTCGGCGGCCGCGACCGGCAGGTCGCCCACGGTGTAATCGAAAGCGCCGTTTTCGATCCATTCAGTCGAAGGGATCTCGAACATGCCGCCGAGCAGGCCGCGCTCCGGACGGCGACGCAGCAGCACCGCGCCGTTGGCCCGGGTGAGCCAGAAGGCGACGCCGCGGCGCACCGGTTTTGGTTTCTTTGGCGCCTTCCTGGGCAAGGTCGCCGCCTCGTCCCGGCCGGCCATCCGGCAGTGCCGGACCAGCGGACAACGCGGACAGTGGGCCCGCCGCGGCAGACAGACCATGGCACCAAGATCCATCATCGCCTGGGCCAGGTCGCCACTGCGGCGCGCCGGCCTAAACTCGGCGGCACGCCGCCGAATTTCCGGTTTGGCCGCCGGCAACGGTGCGTCGATCGCCCAAAGCCGTGCGATCACCCGTTCGATGTTGCCGTCGACGGGTAGGGTTGGCTGATCGAAGGCGATGGCGGCGATCGCCGCCGCGGTATACACCCCGATGCCGGGCAACGCCCGGAGGTCTGCTTCGGTGTCAGGAAACCGGCCGTCATGGCGGTCGACGATCAGCCTAGCGCATTTGTGAAGGTTGCGCGCACGGGCATAGTATCCGAGTCCCTGCCAAGCGTGTAAAACGTCATCCAGCGGCGCGTTAGCCAACAGTTTTACGGTGGGCCAGCGATGGACGAAGTGGCGAAAGTAAGTCTCAACTGTTGCCACCGTTGTTTGCTGCAGCATTATCTCGCTGAGCCATACATAATAGGGCTCGGCCGACCGGCCAGGCGGCACGCGCCACGGCAGGTCTCGGCGATTTTCGTCGTACCAGGACAGCAAATCCGGTATCAATTCCGCGGGCGGGGACAGGGTCATGACCACAACGATGCTATCACCGCCGGCAAGCCCGGGAAACATCTCAACGGCAACGGCCCGGTTGCCGCGATCATGGTAGGCACACAATGACGCCCAAGCCGAAACCCGCCGACGGACTCTACAAACGCAAGCCCGGACTGCGTGCGGTCGCGGCGTCCTTGCCGGCGGTGACGCGACGGCTTTATAAGCGCCGCGGCTTTGCTCAAGCCGACATTCTCACCCAATGGCCGGCGATCGTCGGTGACGTGCTGGCCGGCTATTGCGTGCCCGAGCGTGTCAATTGGCCGCGCGACCCGGAACGGCCGGATGGCGCCACGCTGCGGATTCGCGTCGCCTCGGCTTGGGCACCGCAGCTCGCCCATTTGGAACCGATCGTGCTGGATCGGGTGAACAGTTATTTCGGCTACAAGGCGGTCGCGAAGCTGGCGCTCGTGCATGGCCGGGTGCGGCCGCCCGAAAAAGTCAAACCGATCCGACGCCGACCGCTCACGGCCGAAGAGGCCGGCAAACTCGACGCCCTTCTGGCCGACATCGACGACCCGGATCTGCGCGCCGCCCTGCGCCAGTTGGGCGGCACCATCGTTGCCGCCGCGGAATCGGCCGACGATCACGCAGGGTCCGGCTGATCGCCCTAATTCGGCCGCAAATTTTCTGTGAATATTCCCATCGCAACAGTTGAGGTAAAGCCCATGAAACCGTATAGTCACACCATATCTAGTGGGTTGGAGTTAGGATTGTCACTATCTAGGCGCAGCGTTACGGCCGCATTGCTATTTTCGGGCTTGGCGGCGGGCATGGCCGGTGGTGTCGCCGGCATTGCTGCGCGTGGCGCCTACGCCGCCGAAGCGATGACCCAAGACATGGTCATGGGCAAGGCCGACGCACCGATCACGATCATCGAATATGCCTCCTTCACCTGCCCCCATTGCGCCAGCTTTCACGCGCAGACCCTGCCGGGTCTGAAGAAGGCCTGGATCGATACCGGCAAGGCCAAATTGATCTTCCGGGATTTTCCGTTGGATGAAATGGCCTTCAACGCGTCGAAGCTCGCCCGTTGCGCCGACGAGAGCCGCTATTTTGCCTTCGTCGACGTGCTGTTTCGTCAACAGGGCCAATGGGCACGGTCGAGCGATCCGATCGCAGCACTTGGCAAGCTTGGCCGTCTCGGCGGCATCGGCAAGGCCCGGTTCGACGCCTGTCTAAGCGACGAGACGCTGGGTAACGCCATCCTGCAAAGCCGAGTTACCGGCGCCAGCGAGTTCGAGGTCAATTCGACCCCGACATTGATCATCAACGGCGAAAAACACGCCGGCGCGCTCTCGTTTGAAGAGCTCGACCGCGTGCTCGTCAAATTGGCCCCTTAGCCACTCGGGAGCGAAAACGGCGTGCAATTCAAGACACTGCGTCTGGTCGGCTTTAAGTCGTTCGTGGAACCGACGGAATTGCAAATTGAAAACGGCCTGACCGGCGTTGTCGGGCCGAACGGCTGTGGCAAGTCCAATTTGGTCGAAGCGCTGCGCTGGGTGATGGGCGAGAATTCGGCCAAGAAAATGCGCGGTGGCGCGATGGACGACGTAATCTTCGCCGGCACCGCGGCCCGGCCGTCGCGCAACCAGGCCGAAGTGTCGATATTTCTGGAAAATTCCGAGGGTAAGGCGCCGGCGCCGTTCACCGGTGAAACCGAACTGAACATTTCCCGCGGCATCCGCCGTGAAGCCGGCTCGACCTATCGCGTCAACAGCCGCGAAGTCCGCGCCCGCGACGTCCAGCTGCTGTTCGCCGACCTGTCAACGGGCGCGCATTCCACGGCGATCGTCAGCCAGGGCCGCGTCGGCACCATCATCAATGCCAAACCGACGGATCGGCGCAGCCTGTTGGAAGAGGCCGCCGGCATCACCGGCCTGCACTCCCGGCGTCACGAAGCCGAACTGCGGCTGCGTGGCGCGGAAGGCAATCTGGAGCGGCTGGACGATGTTACGGCCCAACTCGAAGCGCAATTGCAGAGTTTGAAACGGCAAGCGCGACAGGCGACCCGCTACCGAAATATCAGCGGCCATATTCGCCGTGCGGAGGCGACCAGCCTGTATCTGCAGCACCGCCAAGCGGCCGGCGCCCTGGCCCTCGCCGACGGCGAATTCAGAGCCGCGACCGGCCGTGTCGCCGACCTCACCGCGCTCTCCAGCGCCGCCGACCGGACCCGAGAGGAAGCCGCCGCCGGATTGCCGGAGCGCCGGCAACGCGAGGCCGAGGCGTCGGCGGCGGCCCACCGGCTGGTGGTCGCCCGGGAATCCTTGGATGCCGAAGAGGCGCGGACCGCTGAGATGCTGGCCCAAGTCGAGGCCCGCCTGATACAAGTGCGCGCCGACCTGGAGCGTGAATTCGGCCAACGTCAGGAAGCCCAGGAAGCCGGCGCCCGGCTCGACACCGAACAGTCGCAATTGACCGCTGCCGGCGCCGGTCACGGTGAAGCCGAAGCCGCGGCATTAAGCCGTGTCGAGCAAGCTGAAACCGAACTCAATGCCTTGCAGGCAACGCTGGATGCCGCGACCGAACGGTTGACGGCGCTGGCGTTGCAGCGCGCCGATCTCGATCAACGCATCGCCGGCCTCGCCAATCGCATCCCGGTCCTGCGTCAACGCCAGGAAAAGGTCGACGCCGAAAAAAGCCGGCTGCAGGCCAAAGCAGAAAGCCTGACCGCGCCGACGGAAGCCGAAGCAGCGTTGGACAAGGTGCGGCAAGCAGCGGCCGCTGCGACGGAAGCGGCGGAATTAGCCGAGCGCCATCGGTTGACTAGCCAAGGCGCCGAAGCCGAGGCCCGCGAGCATTTGCGTTTGGCCCATGACGCGACGGCAAAACTGGAAGCCGAAACCAAGGCGTTGGCGGCCATGGTCGAATCCCACGACGATGATCTGTGGCCGCCATTGATCGATGCAGTTCATGTAACCAGCGGCTATGAAGCCGCCCTCGGCGCAGCACTGGGCGATGATTTGACCCTGCCCGAAGACGATGCCGCACCGGCCCATTGGTCGGCCTATCCGCCCTACGACGAGTGTCCGGCGCTGCCGGGCGGCGTGCCTGCGCTGGCCGAGTTCGTGACTGGGCCGGCCGTTCTCGAGCGGCGGCTTCGCCAGATCGGCCTGGTCGACGAAGTCGCAGCGCCGGCGCTCGCCCGCCAGTTGGCCCAGGGTCAACGGTTGGTTAGCGCATCGGGTGGCTTGTGGCGCTGGGATGGTGTGACCGTTAAGCCCGGCGCCGCCACCGCGGCGGCAATTCGGCTTGAGCAGCGCAACCGGTTGGCAGAGGCGCGCAAGGAATTGCGGCGCGATCAGGCACTTCTCGGCCAGGCGCAAGATACCTTCGCAAAAATCCAAGCGGCGCTCGCCCAAGCAAGTGAAACCGAGCGCCAGGCACGGCGCGCCTCGCGCACCGCCGAGAGCGAGCTGAACGCCGCCCGCGACCGCCATGCGACCCTGATCAGGCACTGGACCGAGCGAGCTTCGCGCCTCGAGGCGCTGGACGACAGCACCGGCCAGGTCGCCGCCGATATGGCCGAGGCCGAAGCAGCACTGGAAGAAGCCGAAGCCGCCCGCCAGGGCCTGGCCGATCCGGCTGGGCTGCAATCCGAGCTGGCCGGACAGCGTCAGGCGGTCGACGAGGCGCGCAGCACCTTGATTGGCGCCAAATCGCAGCTTGAGCATATCCGCCAATCGGAGGCGGAACGCCGACAGCGTTTGCAGTCGATCGCCCAGGACAAGGCGCGCTGGCAAGGCCGCGCCGTCAGTGCCGACGGTCAAATCAGCCAATTGCAGGACCGCCAAGCGAACGCCGAACGGGAAGCCGCCGGGCTTGCCGAGAAACCGGCCGACATCGCCGAACGGCGCCGTGCCTTGTTGTCGAAACTCTCCACCGTCGAGGCCGACCAGCGGGCCGCCGCCGACGCCTTGCAAGAAGCAGAAACGGCACTCCATAACGCCGAAGAAACCGCCAAACTGGCTTCGGCGGCGCTGCAGGCGGCGCGCGAGGACAAGGTCCGCCTCGAAGGTCAGGTCGATCTCTGCCGACAACGCCTGGCGGACGTGGTCGAGCGCACTATGGAAACTTTGCAATGCCGCCCCGAAGAGGCCTCGGAGGCCGCCGGCATCGACCCCGACGGCGACCTGCCGGATCTCGAGAAAGTCGATCTCAAGCTGGAGCGCCTGCGCCGCGAGCGCGACAATATGGGGCCGGTCAACCTGCGTGCCGATATCGAAGCGACCGAAGTACGCGAAAAGGTCGAAACCCTGGCCTCGGAACGCGAAGACCTGGAGGCGGCAATCGCCCGCCTGCGGCAAGGCATCGCCAGCCTCAATCGCGAGGGTCGGGAGCGGCTGCTGGCGGCCTTCAAGCAGGTCGATCAGCATTTCCAGACCTTGTTCGTCCGGGTGTTCGGCGGTGGCCGCGCGCATTTGGCCCTCACCGAATCGGAAGACCCGTTGGAAGCGGGACTGGAAATCATGGCGAGCCCGCCGGGCAAGCGCCTGCAAGTCATGTCGCTGTTGTCCGGCGGCGAGCAGGCGTTGACCGCCTTGGCCCTGCTGTTTGCCGTGTTTTTGACGCGGCCGGCGCCGATCTGCATCCTCGACGAGGTCGACGCGCCGTTGGACGACGCCAACGTCGACCGGCTCTGCAACCTGCTCGACGAAATTCGCGCGACGTCAAACACCCGGTTCCTGGTGGTCACCCACAACCCGATCACCATGGCGCGTATGGATCGGCTGTTCGGCGTCACCATGGCCGAGCGCGGCGTTTCGCAATTGGTATCGGTCGATCTCGGCCAGGCGGAAGCGCTCCGCGAATCGGCCTGAAAGGCTTAGGTTTTCGGGATTTTGGCCGCGCTCGCCAGGCGATTCGCCGGTGCCGAAGTTTGCCGCCATTTGACCTTGACTCGGGTGAAGCGCTGAAAGTAGTTTGGCGGCGCTTCGGCGGCCGGCAGGTTTGATTTGCCGAAAAGGGATTGGCCCCATGAACGATCCCAATGGCGCTCGAAAGGGCGACACGGACCGACGGCAGTTGGAGCAACTGGACAAGCGCCTGGACGCGGCGCGGCGGGTGGACGATAGCGGCCCGCGGACCGCGACCGGACAGGCGGTTGAACAGAAGAGCGGATTGGCCGTTGCCTGGCGCGTGTCGATCGAACTCGCCGTCGCGATTGGCGTATGCACGGCGATCGGGTTTGCGTTTGATCGGTGGTTGGGCACGACGCCATGGTTGATGATCGTGTTTTTGTTCCTGGGTTTCGGTGCCGGCGTCAGAAACGTCTATCGGACGGCACAGAAAATCGCGGCCGAGGCGGATCAAGCGGAAAAAAATGCAAAGCCCGATCAGTCGGGCGGTTAAGAAAAACGGATCAATATCTTGGCTGAATCCCATAGCCCGTTAGCACAGTTCGAAATCAAGCCCTTGGTCGAGATGAACATCGGCGGCCTGGATTTGTCGTTCACCAACTCCGCGGCCTGGATGGTGGTGGCGATTATCTTGGCAACCATCATGCTGACCGCCTCCATGAGCCGGCGCGCCATGATTCCGGGGCGCTGGCAATCGGTTTCGGAGCTCTGTTACGAGTTCGTTGCCAACATGGTGCGCGACAATGTCGGCACCGAGGGACGGCGTTATTTTCCCTTCATCTTCACGCTGTTCGTCTTCATCCTGTTTTGCAACACGCTCGGCATGGTGCCGTTCAGCTTCACGCCGACCAGCCACATCATTGTCACCTTCGCTTTGGCGTTCGTGGTCTTCATCGGCGTGACCATCATCGGTTTCGCCAAGAACGGCGCCGGGTTCCTGAGACTGTTCGCGCCGTCCGGCGTGCCGATGGCGCTGATGCCGTTGTTGGTGCCGATCGAGGTGATTTCCTACTTCGTCCGGCCGATCAGCCTGTCGGTGCGGTTGTTCGCCAACATGATGGCCGGCCACACCATGCTGAAAGTGTTCGGCGGCTTCGTCATTTCGCTCGGCCTGTTACTCGGCTGGGCGCCACTGGTATTCCTGGTGGCGCTAACCGGCCTGGAAATCGGCATCGCTTTCCTGCAGGCCTACGTGTTCACCATTCTGACCTGCCTCTATCTCCACGATGCCTTGCATCCCGGGCACTAGCGCAGGTTCGGATTATCGAATTTTCACCCCTTAATCGACATCATCACTCAATGAAGAGGAATCCCTGAAAATGGAAGCAGAAGCCGCAAAGCTGATCGGGGCCGGCCTGGCCACCATCGCCCTCGCCGGTGTCGGCGTCGGCATCGGAAACATTTTCGGCAGCTACGTCTCGGGCGCGCTCCGCAACCCGGCGGCGGCGCCGAAGGTCTTCGGCAACGTGCTGCTGGGCTTCGCCTTGACCGAGGCGATCGCGCTGTTCGCCCTGGTGATCGCGCTGTTGCTGCTGTTCGCGTTCTAATCCAGCGCCCGCGCAGTTATCCCGACATCACCTGACACGAGGATCGGCCATGCCGCAACTCGCGATTGAAACCTTCGCACCGCAATTGGTGTGGCTGGCGATCACCTTCGTCCTGTTGTACGTGGTGATGTGGCGTGTCGCCCTGCCAAAGATCGGCGAAGTGCTGGAAGAACGGCAAAACCGTATCCAGCACGACCTCGACGAAGCCGGGCGCCTCAAGGTCGAGGCAGAAAAAGCATTGGCCGAATTCGAAACCTCGCTCGGTGAGGCTCGCAGCAAGGCGCACGAAGAACTAACGACGCGCCGGGCAGAGATTTCGACCGACAACGAAAGCCGCATGGCCGCCATGGATGCCGAACTCGCCGAACAAACGCGCCAGGCCGAAGCCGATATCGAGGCCGCCAAAGACCAGGCCATGACCGGCGTCCGAGACGCCGCCAGCGACACCGCCCAAGCCATTGTCGAGCGTTTGGCGGGCGTCTCCGTCGAGCCTGCGGTGGTGGCGGCGGCCATCGCCGGCGCCGAGCCGGCTGAACGCTAGGGAGCCGGAGAATGTTGCAAGAACCGACATTTTGGGTTGCCATGTCGTTCATCGGCTTCATTGGCGTCACGATCTATTTCAAGCTGCCCGGCATGATCGCCAAGCAACTCGACGACCGCTCGGCACGCATCGCCAAGGAGTTGGAAGAAGCCCAACGCCTGCGCGAGGACGCACAGGCGTTGTACGCGGAATATAAACGCAAGGCGGAAAACGCGGTCAAAGAGGCCGAGCAAATCTTGGCTCAAGCAAAAACCGAAGCCGATGAATTGGCCAAGGAACAGGCGGCCGCGTTGGAGCTCTCGCTGAAGCGCCGGCAAGCGACGGCGGAAGCCAAGATCGCCCAGGCCGAAGCCCAGGCGGTGGCCGACGTCCGCGCCGCGACGGTCGAACTGGCGGTTGGCGCCGCCCGCGATCTGCTGACCCGGGAAGTCAAGGACGCCAAGGCCACGGAATTGATCGACGGATCGGTCAAGGACTTGAGCCGCCACCTGAATTAGACCTGTGTTGCGCTCACGCCAATGCGCCTGCAGCGCAAGGCTCCGCGGGGGCGGCGCTAAGCGCGCCGGGGCCGCAGTCGCGGCCCTGACCGCGTTCTTCAAACCTTACGCGGATCAAGCCCCTTCGTCGGGCGTCCAGCGCAGACGCGGGTGACGCGCGGCGTGGGTTTCGTCTAGACGCCGTCTGGGTGCCAGCACCGGGGCCAGGTGGAACGCCTCGGCCTCGCCGGCCCGCGCCTTCTCGGCCAAGTGGCGCAACACGCCGATGAACTGATCGAGTGACTGCCGGGATTCGGTTTCCGTCGGCTCGACCAGCATGGCGCCATGCACGATCAACGGGAAATAGATCGTCATCGGATGAAATCCTTCGTCGATCATGGCCTTGGCGAAATCCAACGTCGAAACGTCTGTGTCTTTGAGAAAACCGTCGTCGAACAGCGCCTCGTGCATGCACGGGCCTTCGAACGCCGGTTCCATGATATCGCTTAAGCACGCCACCATGTAGTTGGCCGACAGCACCGAATCTTCAGCGACTTGGCGCAAGCCATCGCTGCCATGGCTCATCATGTAGGCGAGTGCCCGGATGAACATGCCCATTTGGCCGTGAAATCCTTTGAGGCGGCCGATGGTCCCTACAGCATCGCCGTCAGCGGCCTCGACCAAGGTGAAGCCGTCGGCGCCATGGGTGACATAGGGGATCGGTGCAAACGGCGCCAATGCCTCCGACAAGACCACCGGACCCGACCCTGGCCCACCGCCGCCATGGGGCGTGGAAAACGTCTTGTGCAGATTGATATGCATGCAATCGACGCCGAGGTCACCCGGCCGCACTTTGCCGACGATGGCGTTGAAGTTGGCGCCATCGCAGTAGAAGTATCCGCCGGCCGCATGGATCATGTCCGCCACCCGACGGACGTCGCTTTCGAACAGGCCGCAGGTGCTCGGATTGGTCAGCATGATACCGGCGACGTCGTCGCCGAGCTTGGCCTCGAATGCGGCCAGGTCGACCCGGCCGCGGTCATTGTTCGGTACGGCGTCGACGGTATAGCCGCACATCGCCGCCGTTGCCGGATTGGTGCCGTGCGCCGATTCCGGGACCAGCACCCGGCCGCGCGCGTCGCCCTTGGCCTGATGCGCCGCACGGATGGTCATCATGCCGCAAAGCTCGCCATGGGCGCCCGCCGCCGGTGACATCGCAACCGCCGGCATGCCGGTCAGGGTCTTGAGCCAATGGGCCAGCGTGTCGATCAACGCCAACGCCCCTTGCACCGTCGATTCGGGCTGTAGCGGATGCAGATCGCCGAGCCCGTCCAAGCGCGCCAAGCGTTCGTTCAGCCGAGGATTGTGCTTCATCGTGCACGAGCCCAACGGATAGAGCCCAGAATCGATGGCGTAGTTCATGCGGCTCAAGCGGACATAGTGGCGGATCACCTCCGGCTCGGCCAATCCGGGCAAACCGATGGCGTCGTCGCGGCCGACGGCGCCTAGTCGATGGTCGCTGCCGTGTGTGTCGGGCAAGTCGACGCCGCAGCGATCGGCCGAGCCCTGTTCGAAAATCAGCGGCTCTTCCATGTTCAGGCCGCGATGGCCCGAATGGGTCGGGGTAGCGCTCATCGCAACGCCTCCGTCAGGCCGTCGATCAATCGATCGATGTCTTGATCCGTGGCCATTTCCGTTACCGCGACCAATAAGAGATCGTGGCAGTCATCGTCGGGCAGCAGTCGGGATACCGGCACGCCGCAGAGCACGCCCTGTTCGGCCAGGTGTTCGGTGACCGCCGCCGCCGGTTTCGACAGCGCCACCGTCACCTCGTTGAAAAACGTCCGGTTGATCACATCGATGCCCGCCACCGTGGCCAGCCGATCGGCGACGGCGATCGCCCGCGCGTGATTGAGCCTGGCCAGACGCCGGAACCCGGCCTCCCCCAGCAACGACAGATGGATGGTAAAGGCCAAGGCGCATAGACCCGAATTGGTGCAAATGTTGCTGGTCGCCTTTTCGCGACGAATATGCTGCTCGCGCGCCGACATGGTCAGCACGTAACCGCGGCGGCCGTCGACATCCACGGTCTCGCCGCAGAGCCGCCCGGGCAACTGGCGCACGAATTTCTTGCGCGTCGCCATGAGCCCGACATGGGGGCCCCCGAAACTGAGCGCCACGCCCAGCGATTGACCTTCAGCGGCGACGATGTCGGCGCCCATGTCGCCGGGTGACAGCATGGCGCCGAGCGAGACCACTTCCGTGACCGCCACCACCAGCAACGCGCCCTTGTCATGGCATGCCGCGGCCAGCGGCCGGAGATCAGCCACATGGCCGAACAAAGTCGGGTTCTGCACCACGACGCAGGCCGTGTCCGCATCGATCAGCGGTGCCAGGTCTTCAACGCCGCGGCTGTCGGCCGGCGCCGCCTCGACCACCAGATCCGTGAACCGGGTCATGGTTTCGATCACGGCGCGGTAATGCGGATGCAGGCCGCCCGACACCAGCGACTTGCCGCGCCGGGTCAGCCGATGCGCCATCATCACCGCTTCCGCCGTCGACGTCGCGCCGTCATACATAGACGCATTGGCGACTTCCATGCCGGTGATCAAAGCCACCTGGGTCTGAAACTCGAACAATGTTTGCAGCGTGCCTTGGCTGATTTCCGGCTGATAGGGCGTATAAGCGGTAAGAAACTCCGAGCGTTGGATTAGATGATCGACCGTCGCCGGAACATGGTGGCGATAGGCGCCGGCGCCAAGAAAAGACGGCGCCGAGGACGGCGCCAGATTGGCTGCGGCGAACGCCCGAAAGGCCCGTTCGACCGCCAACTCGCCGGCATGGCCGGGTAAATCGAGCAATCCGTCCAAGCGCGCATCGGCCGGCACATCGACAAACAAATCGTCGACGCTATCGACCCCGATCGTCGCCAGCATGTCGGCGCGGTCATTGTCGGTCAGCGGCAAATAGCGCATCAATCGAGCCCTTCGACATAGGTCTGATACGCGGCTTCGTCCATCAGCGAATCAATCTGGTCGGCATCGGCGACTTTGATCTTCAAGAACCAGCCGCCGCCGAGCGGGCTTTCGTTCACCAATTCCGGCCGGTCGGCCAGGTCGTCATTGACCTCGACAACTTCGCCCGCCACGGGACTGTAAATTTCGCTGGCTGCCTTGACCGATTCGACAACCGCGGCTTCGCCACCCTGATCGAGCATACGGCCGAGTTCGGGCAGTTCGACGAACACTACGTCGCCGAGTTGTTCTTGGGCATAGTCGCTGATACCCACCGTCGCGGTATCGCCATCCAACAACACCCATTCGTGATCTTCGGTGTAACGCACATTAGCCATGTCTTATCCCTTCTTATAGCGTTGCGGCACAAACGGCATTTTGGCGACCTTGGCCGGCAGGCTGCGTCCGCGCACGGACAATCCGACCGCCGTACCCGCCGTTGCCATGACTTTCGGCACATAGCCCATGGCGACCGGCCCGCCCAACGTCGGGCCGAATCCGCCCGAGGTCACCGTGCCGATCACTGCGCCGTAGGCGTCGGTAATCTCGGCGCCTTCACGGGCCGGCGCTCGGCCTTCGGGCAACAAGCCGACGCGACGGCGGGCAGCGCCTTCCTGCAGCTGTTTCAAGATAATGTCGGCGCCCGGAAAGCCCCGGGTTTCCCGGCGCCGCTTGTCGATCGCCCAAACCAGGCCGGCCTCGACCGGCGTCGTGGTTTCGTCAATATCATGACCATAGAGGCAGAGCCCGGCCTCGAGCCTGAGCGAATCGCGGGCGCCGAGGCCGATGGCCGAAACTTCGGGCTCGGCCAACAACCGGCGCGCCAAATCGGCCGCCGCGTCGGCCGAAACGGATATCTCGAAACCGTCCTCGCCGGTATAGCCGGAACGGCTCACCACGCATTCAAGGCCGGCAACCGACATCTCCGCGGCATCCATGAACAGGAGCGCGGCACTGGCCGGGGCATGACGGGCCAACACCGCACCGGCCGCCGGCCCTTGCAACGCCAGCAGCGCCAAGTCGTGCCGCTCAACGATTTCCGCGGCATCGCCAATCACCTGGGTCAAGCGCGCCAGGTCGTGCGCCTTGCGCGCCGCGTTGACGACGGCCGACAGATGCCCGGGCCAACGCGTTACGATCAAATCGTCCAGAATGCCGCCATCGTCGGCGGTCAACAGGCTGTAGCGCATGCGCCCCGCGGCCAAGGCTTGGATGTCGGCGGGCACCGCTCGTTCCATGGCGGCGACCGGGTCGTCGCTTTCGATTCTAAATTGCCCCATATGCGAAACATCGAACAAACCGACCTTGGCGCGGGTATGGTGATGTTCCGCCATGATGCCGTCGGCATATTGCACCGGCATCTCGTAACCGGCGAAGGGCACCATCTTGCCACCCAATTCCACATGCAGGTCGAACAGCGGCGTGCGTTTCAGCGTTTCTTGGGATTGCAATAGTATCTCCCGAAAACAGCAGGCATCGCACCGCCACCGGCGGCGCGCCCCCTCTGTCTCGGGACCTGAGAGATTTCATCGCCATCGGCGACTTATCCCCTTCGGTGAGGTCGGTTCCCCAATACCATAAGAAAACCGAACCTACTTTCCAGAGTTTCATCCCCCCACGGTCCGGTTGCCTGAGAGTTTCCGGGGCGGTTGCTCCTTCGGCGCCGACGCCATGGCTTCAGGGCGTCGATCTCTCCCGCGGGGATCATCTGAGTTCTGACGCTACGATGATATCGTCTTCACCGGGCCAGTCAACTCATGCTTGCCACGTTTCCGCCAGACCGCGTTTAATTTAGAAATACGCGGTCAGGATCGCGACTGCCGCCCCGGCGCGGAGCCATGTGCCGCAGGCGCATTGGCGTGAGCGCGACAGCAGAGACCTGTATCGATGAACATCGAAACAGGTCTACCGTCGGCGAATTCGATTGTAATGGAGCTGTTCCTTGTCGAGCTGGAAGCCGATCACGATTTCGTAGCTCGCACCGTTCGTCCCCTCGGGCAGCGGTATCAGTTGCTCGATTTCTTCGATGGCCCCGGCGCGGCGGCGGCCCTCGGGAAATTCGATGGGGCTTTGAAAGACTTGCTTGGCCAAAATGTTCTGATCGAGATCGGTGATCGCCACGAAAAAGGCAAAGTCGGCCTCGGCCGTTTTGGCGGCCGGCCCTTTACGCGCCGATATTCCAACGCTGAGCCGCATCTCGACGGTCTTGTCGTCATCGATGTAGCGGCAGCGCGCGCTCAGCGGCTCGATGCTGCCTTGATAGAGAACGTCGATTAGGTCGCGACCCGGGCCGGGCAGAAATTGAACCACCAGGGCGGCATCGCTCGGCACCGTGACGCTTGGGCATGGGCCCGGCGGCTTGCTTTCAAAGAAACCACTGCAGCCGCTGGCCAACAAACCGACGGCGGCCAAGGCAATGTGCCACCACGGAACCCGCATGATCAGAGCCCATTGTGGGTGCCGTCGCAGAGCGGTGCGTTGCCCGTCGACTTGCAGCCGCAGAAATAAACCGTTTTTGTCGTCTCGGCTTTGTATCTAAGCGGTGCCAGATCCGTGTCTTTATGCGCGCCATCGCAGAACGGCTGTTTTTGACTTTTGCCGCAGGCACACCACAAGTACGATCGGCCTTCTGTAACGTCCACGGAAAACGGCGATTTCTGCGCCACGACAGGCTCGGTCATCGGAATCCTTCCTTTGAAATCGGCGGTGGTTTATGTTGCGTTCCGGGCTGGCCGGCGGGCGCGACTTTAACCAACGCGCTGCCCGCGCACAAGAGACCACGCCCCAGAGCGAAGTGAGTGTCGGAACATGAACAGCGACGTGAACAAGAAACCTCTGAACGTCTTGATGGCCGCCCCGCGCGGCTTCTGCGCCGGTGTCGACCGTGCCATCCAGATCGTCGAACGCGCCTTGGATATTTTCGGCAAACCGATCTATGTGCGCCACGAAATCGTCCACAATCGCTATGTCGTCGAGAACCTGGAGCGCCGCGGCGCCGTTTTCGTGGACGAACTGGACGAGATACCCGACAACGCCAGGGTCATCTTTTCCGCCCATGGCGTGCCGAAATCGGTGCCGGCGGAGGCCAACCGGCGCGGCCTGTTCTTCATCGACGCCACCTGCCCTTTGGTCAGCAAGGTTCATATGGAAGCCGAACGCCACCATCGCGCCGGGCGCCACGTGCTGTTGATTGGCCATGCCGGGCACCCGGAAGTCATCGGCACCATGGGGCAACTGCCCGACGGCGAGATCAGCCTGGTCGAATCCGCCGCGGCGGCGGAAACCGTGGCACCGCCGAATGCCGACAATCTTGCGTACGTCACCCAAACCACCTTGTCGCTCGACGAGACCGCCGACATCATCACCATCTTGAAAGCGCGCTTCCCGGGCATTCAAGGCCCGCACAAAAAAGACATTTGCTACGCCACCACCAACCGCCAGCGGGCGGTGCAGGCGATCGCCGCCAAATGCGATACATTTTTTGTCATCGGTGCGCCCAATTCGTCGAATTCGCTGCGTCTGGTCGAGGTCGCCAAGCGCGCGGGCAGCGGCGCCGCGCATCTGGTGCAACGCGCCGCCGACATCGATTGGCCGGCCTTGGCCGCAGTCCATACGGTCGGCCTCAGCGCCGGCGCATCGGCGCCGGAAGATCTGGTGATCGAGGTCCTCGACGGCTTTCGCCAACGCTTCGACCTGTCCTTGGAAGAAGTCACGGTCACCGAGGAAAATGTCGAGTTCAAATTGCCGGCCGCCGTGCGCTCAGCCGTCGACGCCAAGGCCTCCTGACCGCCGCCATGGCCGTCTATACCGACATCAGCGATGAGGAACTGGACGCCTTGCTCGAGGTCTACGATATCGGCCAAGCAGTCTCCTGTAAGGGTGTTGCGGAAGGCGTCGAAAACTCCAATTTCATGCTCCAGACCGAGCGCGGAGACTTCTTTCTGACGCTCTACGAAAAACGTGTGAACGCGGATGATTTGCCGTTCTTTCTTGGGCTAATCGAGCATCTCCATCAACGCGGCATCCCATGCCCGCGACCGATTCACGACAGGAACGGCGACGTTCTTCACCAAGCTGCAGGGCGACCGGCGGCCATCGTCACGTTCCTAAAGGGCCGCTGGCCGAAACGCCCACGGCCGATTCATTGCGCCGGCATAGGCCGCGCCATGGCGGAACTGCATACGGCAGCCGTCGATTTCGGTTTGCAGAGGCCAAACAGCCTGTCGATCGAAAGTTGGCGGCCGTTGTTCGACGCCAGCAAAGACCGGGCCAACGAGGTTCACGGCGGCTTGGCCGCCGACCTGGAACGGGAACTCGACGAGCTCGAGGCAAAATGGCCCACCGATTTGCCGCGCGGGGTCATTCATGCGGATCTGTTTCCCGACAATGTGCTGTTCCTCGGCGAAAATTTGAGCGGCCTGATTGATTTCTACTTCGCCTGCAACGACTTCCTGGTCTACGACTTGGCGATTTGCCTCAATGCCTGGTGTTTCGAACAGGATGGCGCCTTCAATGTCACGAAGGCCCGACTGCTGCTGCAATCGTATCGAATGGGACGATCGATTACCGAGGCTGAGTATGAGAGCCTGCCGATCCTCGCCCGCGGCGCCGCCATGCGCTTCCTGCTGACCCGGCTCTACGACTGGCTCAACCAGCAGGAGGGCGCCATGGTAAAGCCTAAGGATCCACTGGAATATTATGCCAAGATTCGCTTCCACCGGGACGTCAAAGGCCTCGGCGCCTATGGCTTGGATTTTTGACCGAGCGTATGCGCAACCCCATTGAAATTTGGACCGACGGCTCGTGCAGCGGCAATCCCGGCCCCGGCGGCTGGGGCGCGTTAATGCGTTATGGCGACCATGAAAAGGAGCTCTCGGGCGGCGCGGCCGATACCACCAACAACCGCATGGAATTGATGGCCGCGATCGCCGCCTTGGAATCCTTGAAACGGTCCTGCGACGTGCGTCTGACGACGGACAGCGTCTACGTAAAAGACGGCATCACCAAGTGGATCCATGGTTGGAAACGCAACGGCTGGCGGACCGCGGCCAAGAAGCCAGTCAAGAATGCCGATCTTTGGCAACGCCTGGATCAAGCGATCGCCGATCACACCGTGTCGTGGCATTGGGTGAAGGGGCATGCCGGTCATGAGGAGAACGAACGCGCCGATCAATTGGCGCGCGACGGCGCCCGCGCGGCGATGGCCGCGGATTGAGCCGTTACTTAGTCGTTCGTTAAAAAGTCCTTCGGCTTTGCCTCAGTGTACTTTTTACCGGTGAAATAATGCCAAATCAGACCGCCGAGCCGCCTCAAGATGCGTTAACGCATTATTGAAACTGAATAAAAGTACAATGAGCGTAGCGAAGGACTGTTCTTCACCGTGAACTACTTAACGGCGATGACCTTCAGGATCGGGCCGTCACTTTCGACCACCATGACCTGGCGCCCGGCCGCCAGATCCGGCCCCTCGACCTTCCAATAGCTATCGTCCACTTGAATGCGGCCGCGGCCGTCAACGATGGGTTCTTTCAATGTGACCCGACGGCCAATATATTGCTCGCCGCGCCGGTTCAAGGTTGGCCGGTCGGTTTTGATCGGCCGGCGCCACAAATAGATCCGTGACACGACGACGCTGACGACAGCGCAGACCGCGAATATCAAAAACTGCGACTGCCAGCTCAAATCCGGAATCCACAACAGCGCACAGCCGGCAATCACCGCCGCGATGCCAAGCCATAGGAAGACGACGCCCGGCAAGGCGATCTCGATCAAGATGAACAAGACGGCAGCGATATACCACGCCCAAAAGCCGAGATCCACGAGCCAGGTCATTGATCGATCACGGTTCGGATCCGGTCGCCGGCACGCTACCGCTCTGCCAAAGCGACGGGCTCGAAACGTTGGCCGCGCGCGTTGGCTGCGGCGTCGCCGGCGCCCCATCACCGGAACCCGCTGCATCGGTAGCCGGCGGGTTGAACGCCTGACGCACGATTTCGCCGATGCCGCCGACGGCGCCGATGACCGAAGATGCCTCCAGCGGCATCAGCACCAGGCGCTGATTGTCGGCACTGGCGATTTGCTTGAGCGCATCGACATATTTCTCGGCAATGAAGTAATTGATCGCCGTGACATCGCCCTCGGCGATCGCCGCCGACACCATGGTGGTGGCGCGTGCCTCGGCCTCGGCCAGGCGCTCGCGCGCCTCCGCCTCCCGAAACGCCGCCTCGCGCTGGCCTTCGGCGGCGAGAACGGCGGCTTGTTTGTCGCCTTCGGCCCGCAGGATCTCCGCCTCCCGCAACCCCTCGGCTTCCAAGATCGCGGCGCGTTTTTCCCGTTCCGCCTTCATTTGCCGGGCCATGGCTTCGACCAAATCGCGCGGCGGCGAAATATCGCGGATCTCCACACGGGTCACTTTGACGCCCCAGGGCGTCGTCGCCTCATCGATCACCGACAGCAAACGCTGGTTGATGATGTCGCGTTGCGACAGAAGCTCGTCGAGATCCAGCGAACCCATGACGGTACGAATATTGGTCAGGCACAAATTAAGCATGGCGCGCGTCAGATCGCGCACTTCATAGGCGGCGCGGGTCGCGTCGAGGACTTGATAAAACACCACGCCGTCGACGGAGACCATCGCGTTGTCGCGCGTGATGACCTCTTGGTTCGGCACGTCCAGGACTTGTTCCATCATGTTCAACCGGACGCCGATCCGATCGACGAACGGGATCACCAGATTGAGCCCGGGCCGGAGGGTTCGCGTATAGCGGCCAAACCGCTCCACCGTCGCCTCGTTGCCTTGGGAGATGACCTTGACGCTGAGAAACAGCAGGACAACCGCAAGGACCACGACGACGAGGACGAATATGGAAAAACCCGAGAGTTCCAACATGCGCGAATCACAGTCGAATGGGTTGTAAGGGCCGGCGCAACCTATCAGGCCGCTGTCGGCCTGTAAACGAATGCGGCGTCACTGCCTCGTCTGCAAAGCATGGGCGGCCGCCTTCGCGGCGGCAATTTCGGCGGCCGACAATTGTTTTTGCAGATCGAGCCGGCGCTGCTCGGCCACCTCGACGCCCTGGCGGGCCGCGATCATGTACCATGTATAAGCCACCACGGGATCGCGCGGCCGACCACGGCCGGCGGCGGCAAATTCGGCATAATTGAGCTGCGCCAGTCCATGCCCTTGCAGGGCCGCCTGGCGAAACAGCTCGATGGCTTTCTGATCGTCACGAGCGACGCCCAGGCCGTTCAGATAAAGCTCGGCCAATGCGACTTGCGCCAACGCATCGCCCCGGTCGGCGAGCGGCTGCCAGTGTGTGGCCGCCTCGGCATAGTCGCCGCCATCGAAGGCCTGGAGACCGTCAGCGAAGTCGCTGGCCTGAACCGCGCCGGCCGCCACGTTGAGCAGCGCGAGAACAACGATTGTGACTTTAGCACTCATTCGATTGCTCCGACTTCAAACGCAAAAAAGGGGCCGGTTCCGGCCCCTTTTTCCAGGTCTCGCCGGCGTCGCTGCCTAAAGCTGACCGAGCATGTGCTCCGCGCTCGATACCTCGAAGGCGCCCTTGCCTTCGACGTTCAATTCTTCGACAACACCGTCCTTGACGATCATCGAATAACGCTGCGAGCGCTGTCCCATGCCAAACCCACTGGCGTCGAAATCCAGGCCCAGGGCCTTGGTGAAATCGCCGTTGCCATCGGCCAGCATGCGGACTTTACCGTCGGCGCCTTGCGCCTTGCCCCAGGCCGCCATGACGAAGACGTCGTTGACCGACACGCAGGCGATATCGTCAACGCCCTTGGCCTTCAGCGCCTCGGCATTCTGAACGAAGCCCGGCAGATGCTTGGCCGAACAGGTCGGCGTAAAGGCGCCCGGCAAGGCGAACACGCCGACGGTCTTGCCGCCAAATAAGTCGCTCGATGCCGTCGGCTGTGGCCCGCTTTCGCCCATTTCCATCAATGTCCCGTCCGGAACTTTGTCGCCTACCTTGATCGTCATGTCATCCCTTTCTGTATCGCGGCTAATTTCCGCGTTAATGCGCGCCACTTGTTTTGCCAAACTTCACAAAGTCTCACCGGCAATATTCATTCCTAGCCCGCGCGGTCGGCTGTTGCCACCGATGAGTCATGACCAAGATGTAGTCTTAAGCCTGGCGATGTCCAGCGCCGGACGCGATCAAAACCCTTTGGCCACGACAGCACGATGTTCGACGGACGCCGGCCCATCGACAACGGTAATCACAACGGCCTGGCCGACCAGCGCCGCGGCCTGCCGACCGGTATCGACGGCAACTTCAAAGGCGACGCGCCGGCCATTGTTGGAGAACCGGGTCTTCGGTCGCGAGAACTGGTAGCGGCCGGTCATTTCCAGCAGGATGTCCGGTGCTAGAAATCCCATATCAGTCGTTGCTTCTACGGTCAGCTGTTTGAACTGACCGTCGCCGACGGCCGTGATCCCGGAAATTTTGATGCTTCCACCATCGCCAACACGCGGCACCCGTTGCAGGTAATAATCGATCAGCTCGGCTTGCACGCCCGAATGCGGCGTCGCCGATTGTGCTGCTAGGTCGATGGCGAAGGCCGCTTCCATTGGCACACAGATGTTGGAGCAAGCAGCGAATTGCACATCCAGTCGCACTGCGAGGGGGTCGTCGGGCGATGCAGCCGCGACATCGATCGGCAGCACGACTTCGTTGTTGTAGCCGAATGTCTCAAATCCAAAGACCGTAAAGCGTTTCGGCGCCGGCCACTGGACTTCGGCGCGTTCGACGTTCGACGACCGCGACCAATCGAATATCGGCGGTATGCCGGCGTCACCCGGCGTTCGCCAATAGATTTTCCAACCCGGCGCGAGCTGAAATTGCAGGCCAAGCCTCACCTGCCCGTTGCTCGGCACGCCGGCATCGGCGGCAATCACGCGAACCCGGACATGTTCCGGACCCTGCCAAGGCGTCGCCGGCGCGGTTTCCGCCTGTGCCGAAGCCGCCATCAGCAAGATCGCGGCAATGCAAAGCCCAAGGCGGCCGAATATCGTTGTCGCTCGTTGCATGCGCTCCCTTCACGCAGTACCAATAGACGCAACGCCACTCTATAGCCAAATGTGTGGCACAGAAGTGTCAAATTTTCGTGCGGGCGATGGGATTACAGGATAGACTCCCAATATTGTTCGGCAACAGCTGTAGCTGGTCAATCGGTAAAAAAATCCCTCGGCTTCGCCTCGGTGTACTTTTTACCGGAAGAAAATGAAGCCAAATCAGTCCTTGGGGCGGCCCAGCGATCTGATTTCGACCCTTTCTGTGACTGGTCATGACCTTTGGTCATGATCAGAGTCCGCAACAAATTGCGCCTTTCAGGCTCAATTTGTTGCAAACAAAAACTTGTTAGCGCATCGCCGAGCCGCCTCAAGATGCGCTAACGCATTGCTAAAATTGAAGCAAAGTACACTGAGCGTAGCGAAGGACTTTTCTTCACGGTGAACTAGCTGGAACCCATGACCGAAGAAACCGGATATCTCGACGGCCAATTATTGATCGCTATGCCGACAATGACCGACCCGAGATTTGAACGAACTGTAATCTATCTATGCGCGCATTCTGAGAATGGCGCCATGGGTCTCGTGATCAACAAGCCGTTGACCTCAATCACATTCGGCGAACTGGTCCAGCAATTGGGGATCGAGGATCCCGTTCAACAAGGCAGCTTTCCGGTCCAGTTCGGTGGCCCGGTCGAAACCGGGCGCGGTTTTGTTCTGCATTCCACCGACTACGACCAGGACGGTACCGTGCAGATGGCCGAGGAGATTTGCCTGACGGCAACCACCGATATCCTGAAGGCCATTGCCGACGGCAAGGGCCCGGAACGCGCCATATTGGCCCTTGGCTATGCCGGGTGGGCGCCTGGCCAGCTGGAAAGCGAAATTCAGGCGAACGGTTGGCTACATTGCGAATCCGATGCCGGCCTCGTGTTCGGTGACAATCTCGACGAAAAATGGCCGGCTGCGGTCGGCAAGCTTGGTTTCGACCCGAGCCTATTGTCCATGGACGCCGGCCATGCCTGAGTCACGGCTCGAAGCGCGGCCGATCGCCGGCCGCGGGTCGGTATGCAGCATGGCGAACAACAAATGGTCCCGCCAAGCGCCGTCAATACAAAGATAGCGCCGGGCATAACCCTCTTCCGTGAAGCCGCATTTGCGCAACAGGTTCCGGCTCGGCTGGTTTGACGGCAAGCACGCGGCCTCGACGCGATTGAACGCCATCTGATCGAATATCCACGGAATGAGGCAGCACAAGGCTTGCGCCATCAGTCCTTGCCGCGCGTCGCGGGCGGCGATCCAGTATCCGGCGGAACATGTCTGCGCGACACCGCGGCGAACGTTGCTCAGCGTGATGGCACCGTGCAGATCGTCGGTTTTTCGAGACAAAATGAAAAACGCATAGCTGCGGTCATTGCGCGCATCGTCGGCATAGCGCCGGATCCGACGCTTGAATGCCGGGCGGGTCAGCGAATCGGGATTCCATGACGGCTCCCACGGCGCCAAAAAAGCCTGACTTTCCTCGCGCACCTCGGCCCAGTTGGCCCAGTCGGAGAGCCGCGGCGGCCGCAGATAGACGGCGTCGGCATGCAGGACGGGGCCCGTTCCCTTGTAAAGCAAGCTATCGAGCACCGAATTCAGTCTCCGGGAGTATAGCTGACAGGTCTACGACGAGCCGAATCTTGCCGCGATCTTGTCATAGCTGTCCAGTCCCGCGACCGGGCCAACGGCGGCGACGGCCGGCGCGGAACACGCCATCAGGTGCTGGCAGGCCCGACGAACCGCGGCCGCGTCGACGGCGTCGACCTTGGCAATGATTTCCGCGGCATCGAGCGGTCGGCCATGGATGTGCATTTGCCGGCCAAGTTGCTCGATCCGCGAGATCGAGCTTTCCATGGACATCAACAGCCCGGCTTTAAGTTGGGCGCGGGCGCGCAGCACCTCGTCGTCTTCTACCGCCGCCGCGAGCTTTGCCATTTCGTCGCAAATCACCGGCACCAGTTCGCCCAGCGATTCCGGGGCGGTACCGGCATAGACGCCGAACAGGCCACCGTCATCGAACGACGAGGCGAAACTGAATACCGAATAGGCGAGTCCGCGGCGCTCCCGCACCTCTTGGAAGAGCCGCGAGGACATGCCGCCGCCCATCACCGTGGCCAGCACCTGCATCGCGTAAAACGCATCATCGTGATAAGACACGCCATCAAAACCCAAAACGACATGCGCCTGTTCGATGTCGCGGGTCTCACGATGGTCGCCGCCGGCCCAGGCGGTCGTATCGGGCGGCCGCTCGCACAACGCCGGCAGATCGGAGAACAAGGCTTCCGCCCGCACCAGCACTTCATCTGGATCGATGCCGCCGGCGGCGGCCAGCACCATGCGCGGCGCCGCATAATGATTGGCCAAATAGCCTTTCAGGCGTTGGCTGTCATGGCCGGCGACCAGATCCGCCGTGCCCAATATGGAACGGCCGATCGGTTGCTCGGGATAAGCAACTTCCTGCAAGCGATCAAACACAATGTCATCGGGCGTGTCGTTGGCCTGGGCAATTTCCTGAATGACCACGTCACGCTCGCGCACCAACTCTGCCTCGTCAAACGACGAATGTTGCAGGATGTCGGCCAGGATATCGAGCGCCAACGGCATGTCGTCTTTTAGGGTGCGCACGTAATAGGCCGTATGTTCGCGCCCGGTATAGGCGTTGAGCTGGCCGCCGACGGCTTCGATTTCTTCAGCGATCGCTTGGGCGCTGCGGCGCTCGGTTCCTTTAAAGGCCATGTGTTCGAGAAGGTGGGCGACACCATGCTGTTCCGGCCGCTCGTTGCGGGCGCCGGCATCGACCCAGACACCGACCGAGGCCGATTCCAGATGCGCCATGGGCTCGGTGACGACCTGCAGCCCGGACGCCAGGCGATCCACCCGTACGGTCATGATTCAACCCTCATAATGCGCGCGTTGGCCGTGATGAACTGGCGAACCGCGTTAAAGTCATTACCGAGCCGAACCCGGCTCTCCGTCCGCTCGAGCAAACCGGCCAACCGTGCCGGCAAGCGCGGCCTAAGTCCCACGGCTCGCGCCACCGATTCCGGAAACTTGGCTGGATGCGCGGTCGCGAAGCTGATCATTGGCACCGCCGGGTCGGGACGATCGGCTGCGGACGCCGTGATGCCGACGGCGGTATGCGGGTCGATCAACAGACCGGCTTCGCGATAGACCGCGGAAATGGTGTCGAGGGTCGCGTCCTCATCGACTGAATAGGCGTCGAAGACCTGCCTTGCCGCCGCCAATTGCCCGGCATCGACGGAAAACGCGCCGGTCTGCTTGAAGGACGCCATCTTGGTGTGCACCGCCGTGCCGTCGCGGCCGCAAAGCTCAAACAGCAGGCGCTCGAAATTCGATGAGATCTGAATGTCCATGCTCGGGCTCATGGTCGGCGAAACCTCGCCCATGCGATAGTCACCCGAATTGAAGAACCGCGCCAAGATGTCGTTTCGATTGGTCGCCACCCGCAAGAGTTGGATCGGTAGCCCCATGCGCCGCGCCGCATAGCCGGCAAAGATATCACCAAAATTACCGGTTGGCACGGTAAACGCCATTGGCCGTTCGGGCCCGCCTAAGCGTACGGCGGCGGCAAAATAATAGACGATCTGGGCCATGACCCGAGCCCAGTTGATCGAATTGACCGCCGAGAGCCGGGCTTGATCACGGAAAGTGCCATCGTTGAACAAGGCCTTCAACAAATCCTGGCAATCATCGAAGGTGCCGTCGAGGGCAATGCAATGAACGTTCGGATCACCGGTCGTCGTCATTTGCCGGCGCTGAATGTCGGACACACGGCCATGCGGATAAATAATAAAAATATCAATGGCATCACGGCCGCGGCAGCCTTCAATCGCCGCCGAACCGGTGTCGCCCGAGGTTGCGCCGACAATGGTGACGCGCTCGCCGCGGCTGCTCAAGACATGGTCGAACAGCCGCCCCAACAGCTGCATCGCCACATCTTTGAAGGCCAGTGTCGGTCCGTGAAACAGCTCCAAAAGCCAGTCGTTGTCGCCGATCTGCCTGAGCGGCACGACCGCGCGATGGTCGAAACTGTCGTAAGCCCCGTCAATCATCGCCGCCATCGCCGAACGCTCGACCGCGTCGCCGACGAAAGGCATCATCACGTCGAGCGCGATTTCCCGGTAGCTTTTGGCCGCCATCGCCTTGATTTCGGCGGCGGAGAATTCGGGCCAGGATTCGGGCACATAGAGGCCGCCGTCTCGCGCCAGACCGGTCAGCAAGACATCTTCAAAACCCAAGACCGGAGCCTCTCCCCGGGTACTGACATAGCGCACGCGCCACTCCCTCAGTTCAGCCGAGATAGCGTTTCTGCAAGTGATCGCAAAACGCTTCGACACCCAGCGGCCGGCCGGTCACTTGCTTAATCAAGGCGTCGGTTTCCAGCAAACTGCCGCGACCATGGATTTCCCGGCGCAACCAGTCAAGCAACGGCTGAAACCTGCCTTCGGCGATGGTGGCATGGAGGTCGGGCATCGCCTGCTCCGCCGCGGCGAATATCTGCGCCGCCGCCAACGCGCCGAGTGTATAGGTCGGAAAGTAGCCGAAGGCGCCGTCCATCCAATGGATATCCTGCAGGCACCCTTCCCGGTCGTTCGCCGGCCGGACGCCGAGCATGGCCTCGACGCCGTCGTTCCACGCGCCGGGCAAGTCGGCAACGGCGAGATCGCCGGACAAGAGCGCCTGTTCCAATCGGTAGCGGACCATGACATGCAGCGGGTAGCTCACTTCGTCGGCGTCGACCCGGATCAGGCTGCGTTCAACGCGACTATAGAGACGCAGCAGATTGTCTACCTGCCAGGCTTCACCGGCGCCGCCAAAGGCCTCGCTCAGCAGCGGCGCCGCATAGGTCAGGAACGCCGGACCCCGGCAAACCTGCATCTCGATCAGCAAGGATTGGCTTTCATGTAAGGTCATGCCGCCAGCGGCGCCAACCGGCTGGCGCGCCCAGGATTTCGGCAAACCCTGCTCGTAGAGCGCGTGACCGGTTTCGTGCAACACACCCATCAAGGCCGAGACAAAGTCGTCCGACCGGTATCGGGTGGTCAGGCGCACGTCGCTTGGCACGCCGCCGGTGAACGGGTGATCGCTGACATCGAGGCGGCCGTGATCGAAATCAAAGCCGAGCGCCGCCATGAACCGGAGACCGAGCTCACGCTGGCGCTCGATCGCAAACGGGCCGGCCGGCATGATTGGCGCCGGCGCGTTTTGCTGGCGGTCCAAGACGCGCTCCAGCACGTCTGGCAGAAATTTTTGCAATTGATCGAAAACGACGTCGATGTCGGCGCTCCTGGCGCCGGGTTCAAAGATATCGAGCAAAGCATCGTAAGGCGCGCAGTCGAGTGCAGCCGCCATCGCCGCGGCAATATCCCGGGTCAAGCCAACGACGGTTTCAAGGTGCGGCCGAACGGCCGCGAAATCCGATTGCGTGCGGGCTTCCCGCCAAACCATTTCACAGGCGCTGCCGGCCTTGCTGGCCGCCACCGCCAAATCGTCGGGCACCGCCGTCTCATGGCGCCAAATGCGCCGCATGGCCCGCAGATTGGCCTGCCGCCACGCCGCACCGGGTTGCTCGTCATCACCGCCGAGCGCGTCTTCGGCAGCACCGAGCAGATCCGCTGTTTTGGGATCCAAAAGCGGCGCCCGCGCCGCCAGTTTGAGTTCCGCCAGCTGTTCGGCGCGGGCTTCGGCGCCGCCCTTCGGCATCATGGCGGCACTATCCCAATGCAATACCGCCGACGCCTCTTGCAGCAGTCCGCGTTGCAGGAACAGGCGTTCAAGTTCTTGGTATGGGGTCATGGCGGTTCAGGGATCAGACGAAACCAACTGTTGCCGTCTTTTAGTGGGTCAAAGGAATGTTGCGAACCCCAATTTATGCGGCCGCTCGCGAAGGAGCGCATTTAATTCGATTCAGGCGTGGGTTGCACGATGTCGCCATCCCCGTATAGAAAGACCGAAGGTCGCGTGGCCGCCCAAAGCGTCATGGCGTGCGCGGGGCCTAAATCATCAACAGTGCAGCATTGTGCGGAGAAAACAAAAGTGACCTATTTACGCGTGGCGACAATTGCCGGACTGGTTTTAGTCCTCGCAAACTGGACCAGTTCCGGCGCTCAGGCGCAGGAAAGCCTGGCCAAATTTATCGACAATGTCAGTGGCTATCATGTTCGCATCCAAGCCGGTTCCGAAAAATGCGGCATCAAAGATGACGAGCGCTACAAGAAGACCCTTATATCTAAAATCGATGCCGTCGGCGTGACCGCCGATCCGATTGCCATCACTAAGGCCTACCTGTTTATTTGGGCCAAGGCCTTCGGACCGCTTTACCAGCAATGCGCCGTATTCATGGCGTTGCGTTGGGGTGCCGATTTCTCGTCGGCGGCCGTCCGCATCGACGCCTCGCTCGACGCCGACAAGAATTTGATCGCCAAGGTCAAAACCGTAGCCGGAACCTTTCCGGCGGCATTTTATTTGTCATCCCAGTTGTTCGTGAAACTCGCCCCGTCGACGCCAGATTATGTCGATGAGGTAATCGGCGTACTGGTCGATGATTTTAAGAAGGCGAGAGGTGGCTGAGCAACTGGCAAGGTTTTCTCGACTGGTTTTTGTAACTTGTCTGCTCGCATTGTCTGCTTGCGTCGGCAACGATCGTCCGGTGTCTGACAATGAAAAGTCGGCATCGGCAGATGACGACTCGAGATTGACGAGAGACTTAGGCAAGTTTCGCGATGCCGGACGCCCGACGGGCCGGGGCTTTCCATGACGTCGGAGTGCTTTTGGTCGTAACCAACGGCGGGCCGTTATTCTTAGCGCTTTGGCTGTCTCGTCAGGTGGCGGCGCCAAATCAGGTAAATTACGGCAAAGGCGATGGCCAGACTGAACCAGGTCAACGCGTAGGCCAGATGATTATTGCGCAGTTGCAACCGCGTTTGGCCGCCGACCGGTAGCCCGCCGGGCACATTCGTGGACTTCACTTCGAGATAAGTGGCCGGTGTCTTCATGCCGAAGGCATCGGCCATCATCGGCAGGGTCGGGTGGAACCAAATGTTTTTTTCCACCTCGTTGTCGGGCTTGAAGGCGCCCGCTCGGCTGCCGCGGCGGACGTAGGCTTTGACCTCCGTATCGCCGTCAATTTGGCCTTCGGCACGGCTTTCCGGATCTTTGCGGCCGGTCGGAACCCAGCCCCGATTGACGATAACCCGGCCGCTGCCGTCGGCACGGTCGAACGCCGTATAGACGTGGTAGCCGACATTGCCGCGGCGGGACGGCGCAAACACATGAACCTCCCGGCCGTGGTCAAAGCGGCCGCGAAGGGTGACCGGACGATAGGCCCATGCATCGGGATCAATTCGTCCGGCGGGCAACGGCGCCGCCGGCTCTGTGGTCCTGGATTCGATCTCGGCGACCAAGCCGAGCTTCCAATTCAAGCGGTAGAGTTGCCAACCGCCCAGGCCGATCAACAGGATCATCGCCGCGACCGTGAGCATGGTCGGCCAGAAGGCGGTACGCGGGCCAGGCTTCGGATCCATCATCAATCCCGGGCGCTATGCTGTTTCGCTTGGTGTTTGAACTGCACGGCGATGAGCATGGCCTTGGATGGCCTGAGCAGGGCCAGGCCGCCGATCAAAATCGCCGGAAACCAAATTACAAAATGCAGCCAATAGGGCGGCTGATAGGCTACCTCGACAATCAAAGCGCCGGCGGTGACAAGGAAACCGAGCGCCATGATCACGAAAACCGCGGGGCCATCGCCCGAATCCACATTCGTGAAATCAAGATCGCAAACCGCGCATCTCTCGGCGACCGTCAGAAACCCACCGAACAATTTGCCGACGCCGCAGCGCGGGCACTTACACATGATCCCGGCGCGCAGCACCGGGATCTGGCCGCGATCATCAATGTCCGTCACGGTCATCCGCTAGCGGCGCGACCGCGCCTTCAGCCATGGATCGGCGCATTGCCAGCACCCCACCAATAGACCCAGACGAACAGGAACAGCCACACCACGTCGACAAAATGCCAGTACCAAGCAGCCGCCTCGAAGCCGAAATGATGGTCCGAACTGAAATGCCCGGACGCTGCCCGAATCAGGCAGACGATCAAGAAGATAGTGCCGATCAACACATGAGCGCCATGGAAGCCGGTCGCCATAAAGAACGTCGAACTGTAGATACCGCCATCGAATGTAAACGGCGCATGGGCATATTCGTAAGCTTGGACGCAGGTGAACAAGGCGCCAAGAATGACCGTACAGACCAGCCCTTGGATGAGGCCCTTGCGATTGCCGTGCTGCAACGCATGGTGTGCCCAGGTCACGGTCGTGCCCGATGTTAGCAGGATGACCGTGTTGAGGAACGGCAGATGCCAGGGATCGAAAATCTCGACGCCTTGCGGCGGCCAGACGCCGCCCATCTGTTCCGTCGGGTAAATCGAGGCGTTGAAGTAGGCCCAAAACCAGGCCACGAAGAACATCACCTCGGAGACGATGAACAGAATCATGCCGTATCGGAGGCCAAGCTGGACCACCGCCGTGTGATGGCCTTCATGCTCGCCTTCGCGAACCACGTCCCGCCACCAGGCCAACATGGTATAGGCGACCAGCAACAGCCCGACAACGAATACCCACGGGCCCATGTCGTACATGAACATGACCAGGCCGACCGCCAGCACGAACGCACCGAAGGAACCGATCGCCGGCCACGGGCTCGGATCGACAAGATGGTAGCTATGCCCTTTCGAATGTGCGTCAGCCACGTCTGCTCACTCCTCTTCGCCTGCCCTCATGGCAGGCTTGTTATCCACGACAGCGCAATCACCCCTGTCGACCTGCCGCCCGATCAATCCTGCCGCGCATCGTTCGCCGCCACGACCTCGGCGCCGTCCGTTTGCGGATCGTCGCTGCGAAAGAAGACATAGGACAAGGTAACCGTCCGGACGTCATCCATGTTCGGATCATCAAGGATTTCCGGATCGATAAAAAATTGGACCGGCATGTCGACCGACTGGCCCGGCGTCAAGCTCTGCTCGGTAAAGCAAAAGCACGCGACCTTGGAAAAATAGACCCCGGCCTTGAGCGGCGTCACATTGAAACTCGCATGCCCGGTCACCCGGGTATCGGCTTTATTTTCAGCCCGGTAAAAGGCCAGCCCGGCCTCGCCAACGCGCAGCGACATTTGGCGCTGTGCCGGCTCGAAGCGCCACGGCATGTCGCGCGCGACATCGGCGTTGAAGCGCACCGTGATCACCCGGTCACCGATCATGTCAGGCAGTTCCGTCGCGGTCTGCGTGGTGCCGCCGAACCCGGTCACCCGGCAAAAGGCGTCGTAGAGCGGAACCGCCGCGAACGCGAGCCCGACCATACCGGCGACGATGCCGGCCATAGCCATGGCGACGACACCGTTGCGACGGCGTTGTACGATCGTTGAAAGCTCGCCGGTCTTGCCGGTTCCGGTCATCCCAATGCGCCTCCGGACTGACCCTGCATCTTGGCGATCGTGATCATGAAAAACAGCACCACCAGCGCCAGCAATACGCCGGCCAAGGCGTAATTGCGGCCGCGACGACGCTTATGCTCTTGGCTGATCGGCATCTCAGGCAACCATCCTCCAAGCTTGCTCGGCGGCCAGCAACGCGAACAGCAAGAACAAATACAGGATCGAAAAGCCGAACATGCGCTTAGCCCAGCCGTAGTCGCCGTCCGGCGCCCGCAAGACCATGATGCTTAGACCCACGAATACCGCACCGAGCACCAATGCGCCGGTCATGTAAATCGGGCCGGCGGCCCCGAAATAGGCCGGCAGCAAGGTGATCGGATAGAGCAACACAGCGTAAATCAGCATCTGCCACTTGGTCGCGCGTTCGCCGGCCACTACGGGCAGCATCGGCACGCCGGCGACGCGGTAATCTTCGCGGCGGAACAGCGCCAAGGCCCAGAAATGCGGCGGCGTCCACATGAAGATGACGGCGAACAAAGCAAGCGACGCCGGTGCGATGTCGCCGGTTACGGCAGCCCAACCAATCATCGGCGGAAAGGCACCGGCGGCGCCGCCTATGACGATATTCTGCGGCGTCCGCCGCTTCAGCCACATGGTGTAAATAAAAACGTAGAACGCGATGGTGAGCGCCAACAGCCCCGCGGCCACGAGATTGACCGCCAACCCCATCACCAAGACTGAGGCAACGGCCAAGGTCACGCCGAAGCCGAGCGCCTCGCCCGGCGCCACCTGCCCCGACGGTATCGGTCGCTTCTTGGTGCGTTGCATCATCGCATCGATATCTGAATCATACCACATATTGATGGCGCCTGATGCGCCGGCGCCGACGGCAATGCACAATAGCGCCGTCAGCGCAATCACCGGATGCAATCCACCCGGCGCCAGCAATAGCCCGACCAGTCCGGTGAACACCACCAGCGACATGACACGCGGTTTCAGCAAGGCAACGTAGCTGGAGGCCGGCGCCGGTCCGACCGTAGTCTCGGCGGTGCTTGCCGAAGCAATCCCGATATCAGACACCGTTTGCAGTCCTTTGTTCTATCATGCCGCTACTTGATACGCGGCAACACATTGTACTGATGGAACGGCGGCGGCGATGACAAAGTCCATTCCAACGTGGTTGCGCCTTCGCCCCAAGGATTTTCCGGGCAAGCCCGCTTCTGGCTGAAGATGCGCCACACCACGACCAAGAAGATCAGCACCCCGACACCGGACACGTAGGAACCGTACGAAGAGATCATGTTCCAGCCCGCGAAAGCATCCGGATAATCCGGAATCCGGCGCGGCATGCCCGCCAAGCCGAGGAAATGCTGCGGGAAGAAGATCATGTTGACGCCAATGAAGGTCACCCAGAAATGCAGCTTGGCCAGGCCTTCGTCATATTGGTAGCCGGACATTTTGCCGATCCAATAATAGAACCCGGCGAATATCGAGAACACCGCACCAAGGCTCATGGTGTAGTGGAAATGCGCCACCACGAAATAAGTATCATGCATGGCGTAGTCGACCGCGGCGTTGGCCAGCACGACACCGGTGACACCGCCGACCGTGAATAGGAAGATGAAGCCCATTGCCCACAACATCGGTGTCTTGAATTCGATCGAGCCGCCCCACATAGTGGCGATCCAGCTGAAGATTTTGATACCGGTCGGCACCGCGATCACCATGGTCGCCGCCACGAAATAGGCCCGCGTGTCGACGCTCATGCCGACCGTATACATGTGATGGGCCCAGACAATGAAGCCGACGACACCAATAGCGACCATGGCATAGGCCATGCCGAGATAGCCGAAAATCGGTTTCCGCGAGAATGTCGAGACGATATGACTGATCATGCCGAAGCCCGGCAATATCAGCACATAGACTTCCGGATGGCCGAAGAACCAGAACAAATGCTGGTACAGTAATGGATCACCACCCTGATCGGGTTTGAAGAATGCCGTGCCGAAATTCACGTCGGTCAACAGCATTGTAATCGCCCCGGCCAGAACCGGCAGCGACAACAGCAGCAAGAAAACGGTCACCAGGATCGACCAGACGAACAGCGGCATTTTGTGCAAGGTCATACCCGGCGCGCGCATGTTGAAGATCGTCGTGATAAAATTGATCGCGCCCAAAATCGACGACGCGCCGGCCAGATGGACCGCCAGTATGGCAAAGCTGACCGCCATGCCGGCCTGTTCCGACAAGGGCGGATAGATCGTCCAGCCGCTGCCCACACCGATGCCCAAATCGCCCGGCGCAAAGGCTGAAATGACCAACAGCAGGATCGCCGGCGGCAACAGCCAGAACGAAATGTTGTTCATGCGCGGAAACGCCATGTCTGGCGCGCCGATCATCAAGGGCACGAACCAATTGCCGAAACCGCCGATCATCGCCGGCATGACCAGGAAAAACACCATGATCAGGCCATGCGCGGTGGTCAGGACGTTGAACAGCTGATAGTCGCCGCCCAGAATCTGATCGCCGGGTGCCGCCAGTTCCATGCGCATGACGATCGACATGCCGCCGCCAATCAAACCGGCAATGACCGCGAAAATCAGATACATGGTGCCGATGTCTTTGTGATTGGTCGAATAGAGCCAGCGCTTCCAACCCGTTGGATGATCGCCGTGCTCGGCCGACGTCGCGTACGCCATGTTGGTCTTCTCCCAATCCGTTTCTTAATTCGCCGGCGCCGGCAACGCCGCTTGCGCGACACTTACCGGATTGGCCTTGGCCGATGCGTATTTCTTTTTCGCCTGTTCCACCCAGGCGGCGAAATCGTCCTTGGACACTGCCTTCACCATGATCGGCATGAAGCCATGGCGGGACCCGCAAAGCTCCGAGCATTGCCCGTAGTAGGTGCCGGGTTTGTTGACTTGGAACCAGGTCTCGTTGATCCGCCCAGGCACCGCATCCAGCTTGACGCCGAAGGCCGGCATGGCCCAGGCGTGGATGACGTCCATGCCCGTTACCAGCAAGCGGATTTTGGTGTCGACCGGGACCACGAGCAATTCGTCCGTGGTCAACAGCCGCAACTCACCCTCGGCAAGGTCCTTGGTCTCTTTCATGGTCGCTTCAAACGTCAGGTTGCCATGATCGGGATATTCGTAGCCCCAATACCATTGATAGCCCAAGGCCTTGATGGTCATTTCCGCATCCACCGCCTTGTCGGAATAATAAAGGTAGCGGAATGAGGGAATAGCGATCACCACCAGGAGCAGGATCGGCACGACGGTCCAGGCAACCTCGATGAAGGTATTGTGCGTCGTCTTCGACGGCACCGGATTGGCCTTGGCGTTGAACCGCACCATGCATATGACCAGCAATATCAACACGAAAGACGCGATTACGACGCACAACCAAAACAACAGGTCCCAGAAGCCCGTGATGTTTTCCATGACCGGCGAGGCCGCATCCTGAAGTCCGGTCTGCCACGGCACCGGTTGGTTCGCCACCGCATTGGTCGACCATGTTCCGGCCGCAATCGCTCCCAACATCGATGCAATCGGCACCGATGCATTCCTTACCCTCTTGCGGACTGGCATCATCCTCAAGCTCATCGCTCCAAAACCCGAATCCAATTTTCAATAATATCGCGCGACGACGCGCGCCACGGCCGGGAGTATAGGGATTGCGGCCGAATGCGCTCTACCGCACGAACGAACTGCGACTTTATGCCGCATAAACCGTTGGCGCCCGCCATACCATGGCTGGGTTCCGTAGTACACCCATCAAACCATATTGCCGCGATCTTGTCCCCTATTTGGTTCCGATCTATGTCATAATGCAGACGGCCGGCGGCGACCGACGAACGTATGCTTCCGACCGCATTCCATGGAGACCATGCCAATGACCGATCTCGCGACCACCGACCGTCTGTTTTTCGATCGCACCGGCTTGGATCAGGGCCGGGTGACCCGTTTGGTCGGAGAGGCTTTGAACGGCGCCGACGATGGCGAGCTCTATTTAGAGGCGACGCAGTCCGAGAGCTTCAGTTTCGATGACGGGCGCCTGCGCAATGCCAGTTTCGATTCGAGCCACGGTTTCGGATTGCGCGCGGTTTCCGGCGAATCGACCGGCTACGGCCATGCCTCCGACCTGAGCGAGGCGGCGATCCGCCGCGCCGCCGACACGGTCAAGGCCGTGCGCAGCGGCAAAGGCGGCATCATGGCGGCACCGCCGACAGGTACCAACGCCAATCTTTATGCCGACGACAACCCGCTGGAGGAGGTGGCGTTCGAACGCAAAATCAAGCTGTTGGAAGACGTCGACGCCTATGCCAGAGCCAAGGATCCGCGGGTGCGGCAGGTAAGCTGTTCGTTGAGCGGCTCCTGGCAAGCGGTGCAGATCCTGCGCGCCGACGGTTTGCGCGTTGCCGATATTCGGCCGCTGGTGCGGTTGAATGTGTCGATCATCACCGGCGACGGCGACCGCCAGGAATCCGGCAGCCACGGTGCCGGCGGCCGGACCAGCTATGCCGCCTACCTCGAAGCCGACCACTGGCAGGCCGCTGTCGACGAGGCGTTGCGCCAAGCATTGGTCAACCTCGAATCGGTGCCGGCGCCAGCCGGCGAAATGACCGTCGTGTTGGGTCCGGGTTGGCCGGGAATCCTGTTGCATGAGGCGATCGGCCACGGCTTGGAAGGCGATTTTAACCGCAAGAAGACCTCGGTATTCTCCGGCCTGATGGGGGAGCGGGTCGCTGTGCCGGGGGTTACCGTCATCGACGACGGCACCATCCACGACCGCCGCGGCTCGTTGACCATCGACGACGAAGGCACGCCGACGCAACGCACCGTGCTGATCGAAGACGGCATTCTGACCGGGTACATGCAAGATCGCTTGAACGCCCGTTTGATGGGCGTCGCCGCGACCGGCAACGGCCGGCGCCAGGATTTTGCCCATATGCCGATTCCGCGCATGACTAACACCTGCATGCTGGCCGGCGATCGTGACCCGGAGGAAATCTTGTCTAGCGTCGATTCCGGCATTTACGCCGTGTCGTTCGGCGGCGGCCAGGTCGACATTACCTCCGGCAAGTTCGTGTTCTCTTGCACCGAGGCTTACAAAATCGAAGACGGCAAGCTCGGCCCCTCGCTGAAAGGCGCCACCTTGATCGGCGCCGGCGAAGAGGTGCTGCGCAAAGTGTCAGCCATCGGCACCGACATGGAACTCGACACCGGCATCGGCACCTGCGGCAAGGCCGGCCAGGGTGTGCCTGTTGGTGTCGGGCAGCCAACCTTGCGGGTAGACGGGCTGACGGTCGGTGGCACGGCAACGTAACCTAGCAGCGATCGGCTTCGCCGTTTGCTTGGTTGCGGCCAATGCCCAGGCCGCGGAGGCTCCGGCTGTGCTCAACGACCTGAGCCGGTGGTTGGCGCCAGGCAGTGACTTCGCCGCCAACTTGACCAGCCAGCCGCGCGAGATCCTGCGCATCGAACAGGCCGGCGGCCGGCCGCCGTTCCTGGTGCGGTTCGGCCGGCTGCTGTTTCGCTCGCCCTTGATCCTCGGCGAACGGGCAGCACAACTGGGGCTGTCCTGCGACACCTGTCACGGCGGCGGACACGTCAACAACCGGCTGTTCGTGGCCGGCCTGTCCGACCGCCCGGGCAACATCGACGGCGCCCATCGATTTTTCAGCGCCGTCGCCGACGACGGCCGCCTGAAGCCGATCAACATCCCGAGCCTGCGCGGCATCCGCTGGCGCGCGCCCTATGGCCATGACGGCCGGTTCTGGAGCCTGGCCCGGTTTACCCGCAGCGTCATCGAAATCGAATTCGCCGGCCCCAAACCGAGCCCGGTCATGGTCGACGCCTTGGTCGCCTACCAAATCGAACTCGACCATGCGGATCGGCCGCCGCTGTCCAACGCCGGCCGACGCGGCGCCGACTTGTTTCAACGGGACTGTGCTGGCTGCCACATCCCCTCGGCCGGCTATCTCGATCGGTTGAGCCATGACGTCGGCACAGGCGATCGGCTGGATACGCCGACGCTTTTTGGCTTAAGTGACACCGCCCCTTACTTCCACGACGGCAGCAAACCGGATCTGTCGGCCGTCGTCGACTACTTCGACGGCCTTTTCGGCCTCGACTATGACGCGGCCGAGCGGCGTGACATGCTGGCGTTCCTGAACGATGTTGGCGGCCAACTGAACCCCCGCTCGGAGATCGCGTTGGCCACCGACCTGAAACGGATCGCCGATTTTATCGATCTCATCAGTGTACCGCTCAACGCCGAAGATCCCGGGCTCAGCGAACAAATCATCGATCTGACGCGATTCGAATTAGGCCGCGTCTACGACCGTTTCTCACCGCCGCCGCTCGCCCAGGAGCGTTTGATCTTGATCACCTGGTCCCGGCGTCTGGCCGACATCGCCGCCGTCGCAGCGGCCGAGAATTTCGCCAAGGCGACCGCCGACCTGGGACGCTGGCGTGAGAATTTTGTCACCGAACGTCGCCGGCTGCTGGCTGCTGAATCAGCCTCGCTCTACGATCGATCGGCCCTTCGGCACGCGATCGAAAACGCCTCTCAGTAATGAAATTCTTCGAATACCGGCTCGACCGAGCCTTGCCAGCGACCGTGATAGAGGTCCAGCAGTTCCTCGGCCGGGGTCTGGCCCTTGTCGATGCTTTCCTTGAGCGGCACGAGGAAGCCGCTTTCGTCGTTGCCCGAGCGATCGAGCGCGGCGCGGCTGCGCAGCCCGGCGCGGGCGATGGTCAAGACCTCGCCGGCGAATTCAAGCATTGAACGACCGTCCGGCATTTCGGTCTTGAAGCCGAGCCGTGGCACGGTATCGCGCATCCGTTGCCGATCGACTTCGGTCCAATCCTTGACCATGTCCCAGGCGGCATCCAGCACGGCGCTGTCATAGGTCAAGCCAATCCAAAACGCCGGCAGCGCGCAGAGCCGGTTCCAAGGGCCGCCGTCGGCACCGCGCATTTCTATGAAGCGTTTGAGCCGCACTTCCGGGAAGATCGTCGTCAGGTGATCATCCCAATCCTTTAGGGTCGGAATTTCGCCCGGCAACGCCGGCAGTTGTCCGGCCAGGAAATCGCGAAACGACTGCCCCGAGGCATCGATATAGTGGCCGTCGCGGTAGACGAAATACATCGGCACATCAAGGGCGTAATCGGCATAGGCCTCAAACCCGAAGCCGTCGTCGAAAACGAAAGGCAACATGCCGCAACGGTCCGGATCGGTGTCGGTCCAGAGCTGGCTGCGATAGCTTAAATATCCGTTCGGCTTGCCCTCGGTGAACGGCGAGTTCGCAAACAGGGCCGTCGCCACCGGCTGCAAGGCCAGGCCGACCCGCATTTTCTTGACCATGTCGGCTTCCGAGCCGTGATCGAGATTGACCTGCACGGTACAAGAACGGAGCATCATGTCGAGACCGAGCGTACCGCGGGTCGGCATATAGGCGCGCATGATGTTGTAGCGTTGTTTCGGCATGATCGGCGCATCTTCACGCCGCAATATCGGGTGAAAGCCGAGGCCGAGAAACGCCACGCCGAGGTCGCCGGCGACTTCCCTGACCTGGTTCAAGTGGGTGTTCACTTCGTCGCAGGTCTCGTGCAAGGTCTTCAGCGGCGCACCCGACAATTCGAACTGGCCGCCCGGTTCGAGGCTGACCGAGGCGCCGTCCATCGCCAAGGCGATGACATTGTCGCCTTCCATGACCGGTTGCCAGCCAAAGCGCGTCAGCCCGTCCAGCATGGCGCGAATGCCGTCAGGCCCGTCATAGGGCAGGCTTTTTAAGTCGGCGATGCGGTAGCCGAATTTTTCGTGTTCGGTGCCGATGCGCCAAGCATCAACCGGTTTCGAGCCGGCTTCCAGGTACGAGACCAGCTGAGCCCTATCGCTCAGCAACACACTTTTCGGCTCCGCCGTCATGCGAAGTCTCCCCGTGGCACGATTCACTTCCGTGACTTTATCCACAACCGGCCGTCCGGCAAGCCGTAAATTAACATGGCTGTTATGCCCGCCAATCGCCAAGCACCGCTTGCCATAACGCCAGCGCCGCGACAGTGGCAGTATCCGCCCGCAGGATGCGCGGGCCGAGGCCGATGCGGGTGACGTGATCGAGCCCGGCGAGGCGATCGCGTTCCGCCGCTGAGAAGCCGCCCTCGGGCCCGATCAACATCGCCCACGGCCCAGCACTTACGGCCTGCAATTGCGCCAACGCCGGCGGTGCGCCGGCTTCGTCGCAGACCAACAAGCGTCGTCCGGCAGGCCACGTCCGTAGGACGTCGTCCAAGGACGCGGACTCTGTGACTTCGGGCACGGTCAACCGTCCACATTGCTCGGCCGCTTCGATGGCATTGGCCCGGAGTCGGTCGGTCTTGACCCGCCGCACCACCGTGCGCTCCGTGAGGACCGGTTGTAAGCCGGACACGCCGAGTTCGGTGGCCTTCTGCGCGATAAAGTCGAGCCGCGCCGCCTTGACCGGCGCAAACAGCAGCCAAAGATCGGGGCCTGAGGCTTGCGGCCGGAGTTCTGCCTCCACCGCGAGCGCGCAGGCTTTCTTGTCGATCCTGGTGATGCGCCCCTGCCATTCGCCGTCACGGCCGTTGAACAAGGCGATCTCGTCGCCGGGCCCGCGGCGCATCACGTTACGCAAATAGTGGCATTGCGCGCCGTCGACCGCGGCGCGACCCGCGGCCGCGAGGTCTTGGTCAACGAACAGCCGGATCATGGCTATCTCTCACCATGTATCAATCCAGGCGAGTTTCTTGCCCTCGCGCCTAGGCACCGGCGGTGCCGCGCGGAGGCCACCCATGATCCAACGGCGGGTTTCCGCCGGATCGATGACGTTGTCCAATTCGAACAACGAGGCGGCGTTGATCGCCTTGCCTTGCGCATACATGCCTGCCACCAAGGTTTCGTAGCGCGCCATGCGTTCGTCAGGATCGTCGATCGCCGCCAATTCGTCGCGGAAGCCGAGCTTGATCGCGCCTTCCAGCCCCATGCCGCCAAACTCGCCAGTCGGCCAGGAGATAGTGAAAAACGGCGAATGAAAACCGCCGCCGGCCATGGCCTGGGCGCCGAGCCCGTAGCCCTTGCGCAGCACGATCGTGAAGGTCGGCACAGAGACGTTGGCGCCGATGACGTTGAGGCGGCAGCAATGGCGGACCAGCGCGGTTTTCTCCGCCTCAGGCCCGACCATGTTGCCGGGTGTGTCGCACAGGAATGCCATAGGAATGTCGTAGGCGTCACAGAGCTGCATGAAGCGCGCCGCCTTGTCGGCACCGTCGGAATCGATGGCGCCGGCCAGGTGGGTCGGGTTGTTGGCGACGATGCCGATCGGCCGGCCCTCGATACGGGCCAAGGCGGTGACCATGCCACGGCCGAATTGCGGGCGAATTTCCATCACCGAGCCGTCATCGGCCAGCAAGTCGACGACGGACCGCACGTCATAGATACGCAGCCGATCTTCCGGAATCACCCGGCGCAACAGCCGCTGGTCCGGGCAGCTCCATTCCTCTATCGGGCCCTGGAAGTAGGAGAGGTACTGTTTGGCGGCCTGCACCGCCGCGGCCTCGTCCTTGACCGCGATGTCGACCACGCCGTTCGGGCATTGCACGCTCATCGGCCCGACTTCCTCCGGGCGGAAGACGCCGAGGCCGCCGCCTTCGATCATCGCCGGGCCGCCCATGCCGATGGTCGAGTTCTCGGTCGCGATGACCACGTCGCAGCAGCCGAGGATGACGGCGTTGCCGGCAAAACAACGGCCCGAGGTGATACCGACCAGCGGCACCAAACCGCTCAGCCGAGCGAACAGATGGAAGGCCGGCGTATGCAGGTTCGCCGAGAACACCATGTCGGTGTCGCCGGGCCGACCGCCGCCGCCCTCGGCAAAGAACACCATCGGCAGCCGCCACTGCTCCGCCAACTCGAACAGCCGATCTTTTTTCTGATGGTTGAGCTTGCCCTGGGTCCCGGCCAGGACCGTGTAATCATAGGACATGATGACGCAGCGGGCGTCCTCGTCATCGAACATGTGGCCGTTGACCCGGCCGATGCCGCTGATCAGACCGTCGGCCGGGGTCCGTTCGACCAATTCCTGGACCGTATGTTTCTGGCGCCGCGCCGCCAGTACCAAAGATCCGTATTCGATGAAGGAATCCTCGTCACAGAGATCGTCGACATTTTCCCGCGCGGTGCGTTGCCCGGTCTTGCGGCGCCGCGCCACGGCCGCGGGCCTGGATACGTCCAAGGTCATCGACTGGCGTTGCACCACTTCCGCCAGATCGGGACGCAATGCGTCGAGGTCGATCGCCGCTTCACCGGCTTGGTCCGGCATGTCGACGTCGGCTTCCTCGACGAAGGCCAACGGATGGCCTTCGAACACCGTGTCGCCGGCGGCGACCGCCACTTCGCGCAGATAGCCCTGGCAGGCCGCTTCGACCACATGCTCCATCTTCATGGCTTCCATGATCAGGATCTGCCGGCCCGGGTGTATGGCGTCGCCCTCGGAAACCGAGACGGCAACGATGGTGCCTTGCAGCGGCGCTAGGATCGGTATGGTGCCGTCCGGTCCGAGCGCCAGCGCTGGACTGCTGCCAGGCGCGTCGGGCGTTGCCGACTTGCCGTGATGGAGCACCGCCAACGGATCGGCCGCATCGATTTTGGCGCCGACCAAGGTCGGTTCTTGGCCTTTGTCGAAGTACAGTTTTTGATGTGCCGTGGCACCGGCCGCCAATTCAGCGATGTGTGTCTCCACGAAATCCGTGGTAACCGAGCCCGATTGGAAATCCGCGTGCTGCAACAAGTTCTGCAGGAACGGGATGTTGGTCGCGACGCCGGTGATCTTGAATTCGCAAAGCGCCCGATAGGCTTTTCTTAAAGTATCGGCGAAATCCGGTCCGCTGGTATGGGTAATGACCTTGGCCAGCAGGGAATCGAAACTCGGGCTGGTCTGATAGCCGGCGTAGCCGAAGGTATCGACCCGGACGCCGGGGCCGGACGGCGGGTCGAACGCCGTCAAGGTGCCGCCGGCCGGCCGGGTGCTGCCGTCGGCCGCCATGGTCTCCATATTGACACGCAGCTGGATGGCGTGACCGCGCGGGCTCGGCCCGTCGGCTTGGGTCAAGCCGAGATCCGCGAGACTGGCGCCGGCCGCCAATTTAAGCTGGGTCTGCACCAGATCGGTGCCGGTCACGGCTTCGGTCACCGTATGTTCGACTTGCAGGCGCGGGTTGGCCTCCATGAAATAAAAGCCGTCGCCACCGGAAGCCCGTTCGGCGTCGACCAGAAACTCGATGGTGCCGAGGCTGAGGTAGCCGACCGCCTCGCCCAGCCGGACCGCCGCCTCGATGAGCGCGGTCCGCAGCGCCGGGTCGAGGTCGGGTGCCGGCGCGATCTCGACGATTTTCTGATTGCGCCGCTGGACCGAACATTCGCGTTCGCCGAGATGGCTGACCGCGCCGCTGCCGTCGCCGACGATCTGAACCTCGATATGTCTGGCCTTGGCGATCAGCCGTTCGAGATAAACCGCGCCATTGCCGAAGGCTTTCGCCGCCTCTCGGTGGCAGCTCTCATAGGCCGCCTCGAGATCCGCCGCGTCGCGGACGGCGCGCATGCCGCGGCCGCCGCCGCCGGCGATCGCTTTGATCATGACCGCCCCGCCCGCGCCCAGCGATTCCAAAAAGAATTTTGCCTCTGCGAGGTCGGTCGGGCCGTCGGTGCCTTCCAGTACCGGCACGCCGGCGTCGGAAGCCAGGCTTCGGGCGCGGGCCTTGTCGCCGAATTGGTCAAGCATCTCTGGTGTCGGACCGATGAAGGCGATGTCGGCGTCCCGGCACTGCCGCGCGAAGTCGGCGTTTTCACTCAGGAAACCGTAGCCCGGATGAATGGCGTCGGCGCCGGCCTCGCGGGCCGCGTCGAGAATGCCGCTGCCATCCAGATAGGCGGCAACGCCACGCCCTTTCAAGGCGACCGCCTGGTCAGGCCGCTGCGCATGCAGCGCCAGGGCGTCATCTTCGGAATAGACCGCGACAGTGCCGATGCCGAGTTCGGCGCAGGCCCGCAGGATGCGTATTGCCACTTCGCCGCGATTGGCGACCAAAACCTTCACTGGACTCATCGACCCGTATCCCTAAATTCGTTCTCGCTGGCCGCGCACCCCCGGGGTTCGAGCCGGCGTGGCAGGAGGTATGATCATCGACATCGGCGATCTGTCAAACCCGGCGGCCTTCGTCATCGCCAACACCCGGCCCGGCCGACCGCCACTGCTGCCGGAAATCGAGCTGCTGCTGGCCAGCGAACTGGTGCCGCTCTGGCAGGCAACGGAGGCCGATTTGGCCGCCAGCGGATTGCCGCCACCCTATTGGGCCTTTGCCTGGTCCGGCGGCCAGGCACTCGCCCGCTATATTCTCGACACGCCGGAGACCGTCGCCGGCAAGACGGTGCTCGACTTCGGCAGCGGCTCCGGTCTGGTCGCCATCGCCGCCAAGCTGGCCGGCGCCGCTCACGTGCTCGCCGCCGATATCGACGCTTACGCCGTCGAGGCCACCCGCCTCAACGCCCGGCACAATGGCGTGTCGATCGAGGTCACCGACAACGACCTGATCGGCACCGTCGATCACCACTGGCAAGTGGTTCTCGCCGGCGACATATGCTACGAGCAGCCGATGGCCGGGCGCGCCGAAGCCTGGCTCAGGTCCCTCGTCGGCGACCCAGATCAGCCCGCCACCGTGCTGATCGGCGACCCGGGGCGCAGTCATCTGCCGCGCCAGTCGATGCAGCGGCTCGCGCGCTATACGGTGAAAACCACGACGGAGCTGGAAGATTCCGACCTCCGCAACGCCATTGTTTGGCAATTGCTCGCTTGAAACCGCGCCCATTTGCTCTAGTAATAGCCGATGGCCCGACCGAGCGACATCATCGCCGATGCCCGGCAACAAAACGTCATCGACCGCTTTGCACCGGCGAGCGCCAAACCCTATTTCAAGCTGGCCCGCCTCGACCGGCCGATCGGCACCTGGCTGTTGCTGTGGCCGGGCCTCTGGGCCGTGGCGCTCGCGGCACCGACGGCGAGCCTGCCGGATTTCCAGCTGATTGTGCTGTTCTTCCTCGGTGCCTTCGTCATGCGCGGTGCCGGCTGCACCTTCAACGATATCGTCGACCGGGACTTCGACGGCCGGGTCGAACGGACCCGCGCCCGGCCGATCCCCTCGGGCCAGGTGACAGTTACCCAATCGCTGATTTGGATGGTGGCGCTCGGCCTGATCGGCCTGGTCATTCTCCTGCAGATGAACCGCTTCGCCGTCACCGTCGGTGCCGCCTCGCTGGTCCTGGTGGCGATTTACCCGTTTGTGAAACGGGTGACCTATTGGCCCCAGGCCTGGCTCGGCCTGACCTTCAATTGGGGCGCCTTGCTGGGCTGGGCGGCGGTCACGGGCACAATTGCCGAGCCGGCGCTTTGGCTCTATGTCGCCGGGCTCTTCTGGACACTCGGTTATGACACCATTTATGCCCATCAGGACAAGGAAGACGACGCGCTGATCGGCGTGAAATCGACGGCGCTCCGGCTCGGCGCCCAGACCCGGCCCTGGCTGTTCGGCTTCTTCGCCACGGCCATCGCCGGCTACGCCATGGCCGGCCACGCTGCTGGCCTCGGTACGGCCTTCTACGTCGGCTGCGCCCTCGGCGCCGGGCAACTGGTCTGGCAGGCGGCCCGCGTCCGCCTCGACCAGCCCGAGGATTGCCTGGCCAAGTTCCATTCCAATACCCTATTCGGCTGGATCCTGTTTGCCGCCATCATCGCCGGCAAATACTGGTAGCCACGGACCGCTCTGATGCCCTACGCCTCGCTCCGTGACTTCATGGCCCATCTCGAAGCCGACAACCAGCTCGTGCGGGTCGCGGAGCCGGTCTCCACGGTGCTGGAGATGACCGAGATCCAGACCCGGTTGCTGGCCGAAGGCGGCCCGGCGGTACTGTTCGAAAACGTCACCAAGGCCGACGGCGCGGCCTCTTCGATGCCGGTCCTGGTCAATCTGTTCGGCACCGTCGACCGGGTCGCGGCGGGCATGGATCGGAAAGCCGACGAACTGGGCGCGCTCGGCGAGCTCATGGCCTTCCTGCAGCAACCCGAACCGCCGGACGGCCTGCGCGAGGCCTTGGGCCTGCTGCCGCTCGCCAAGAAAGTTCTGGCGATGCGGCCGAAACGGCGGCGCAGCGGCCCGGTCCAGGAGGTGGTCCTGGAAGGCGCCGACATCGACCTCGGCCAATTGCCGGTCCAGACCTGTTGGCCGGACGAGCCCGCACCTTTGATCACCTGGCCGCTGGTCGTGACCAAGGGACCATCCGACGCCCGAGAGGATAATTTCAATCTCGGGATCTACCGCATGCAGGTGATCGGCCGCGACCGCACCTTGATGCGCTGGCTCAAGCATCGCGGCGGCGCCCAGCATTTCCGGCGCTGGCAGCAGGAGCGGCGCGAGCCGTTGCCGGCGGCGGTGGTGATCGGTGCCGATCCCGGCACCATCCTGGCGGCAGTGACCCCGGTGCCGGATACCCTCTCGGAATATCAGTTCGCCGGGCTGTTGCGCGGCAAGCCGGTCGAGCTGGTCGATTGCCGGACGGTGCCGCTGCAGGTTCCGGCGGAAGCGGAAATCGTCATCGAAGGCGAGGTGCTGTTGGATAGTTACGGCGACGAAGGGCCTTATGGCGATCATACCGGATACTATAACGCCGTCGAGCCGTTCCCGGTGTTCCAGGTCAAGGCCGTCACCATGCGGCGCGACCCGATCTATCTCTCCACCTTCACCGGCCGGCCGCCCGACGAACCGAGCGTCTTGGGTGAGGCCTTGAACGACGTCTTCGTGCCGTTGCTGGTGCGCCAGTTCCCGGAGATCCGGGACTTCTATCTGCCGCCCGAAGGCTGTTCCTACCGCATCGCCGTGGTCTCGATCGCCAAGGCCTATCCCGGCCACGCCAAGCGGGTGATGATGGGCGTGTGGTCGTATCTTCGACAGTTCATGTACACGAAATGGGTGATCGTGGTCGACGACGACATCGATTGCCGGAACTGGAAGGATGTGATGTGGGCGATCTCGACGCGCATGGATCCGGGCCGCGACATCACCGTGATCGACAACACGCCGATCGATTACCTCGACTTCGCCAGCCCCGAAAGCGGCCTCGGCGGCAAGATCGGGCTCGACGCCACCAACAAATGGCCGCCGGAAACCAAGCGCGACTGGGGCCGGAAAATCCGCATGTCCGACGATGTCATTGCCACGGTCAGCGAGAAGTGGCCGCGCCTCGGCCTGCCCGGTTCCGGCAAGCCGATTTGGAAATAGCCAGGCTCTTGTTTTGCCAAGGCTCGTACGCATCTATATGCTTGCGCGCGAATCTCCTGCCCTTTGACCGAGCCAATACATGACCGATCCCAAGGCCGCCGAACAGAAGGCTCTCGACCTTCTGGATAAGGTCATCGCCAAGGCGCTCAAGGCCGGCGCCGACGCCGCCGATGCCGTCGCCTTCGAAAGCATGTCGCTGACCGCCTCGTGCCGGTTGGGCGAGCCCGAAGACGTCGAACGCTCCGAAGGCAACGATCTGGGCCTGCGTCTGTTCGTCGGCCAGCGCCAGGCCTTCGTCTCGACCACCGACACCCACGAAGATGCCCTCGACGCCCTGGTCGAACGCGCCTACAGCATGGCGAAGCTGGCGCCCGAAGACCCCTATTGCGGCCTCGCCGACCCGACCCGCCTGGCCAAGAGCGTGGCCGACCTGGATCTCCGCGACGACAACGAGCAGTCCGCCGATGCCTTGCTTGCGACGGCCTTGGCGGCGGAGGATGCCGGCCGCGCCGTGCCTGGTGTCACCAATTCCGAAGGCGGCCAGGCCAGTTGGGGCCAAAGCACCGTGGCGCTCGCCACCAGCGGCGGCTATGCCGGCGCCTATGGCGCGACGTCCCATGGCATCGCCTGCGCCGTGGTCGCCGAAGGCGAGAACGGCATGGAACGCGACTATGACCATTCGAGCGCCCGTCACATCGCCGACCTGACCGATGCCGAAACCATCGGCCGCGGCGCCGGCGAACGCACAGTCAAACGCCTCGATCCCCGTAAAGTCGCCTCCTGTACGGTGCCGGTGGTCTATGACCCACGGGCTTCCGGCGGCCTGATCGGCCATCTCGCCGCGGCGGTCAACGGCGTCTCCGTGGCGCGCGGTACAAGCTTCCTGAAAGACGCCATGGGCGATCAAATATTCGCGCCCGGTATCACCATCACCGACGATCCCTTGCGCCAACGCGGCCTGCGCTCCAAACCGGTCGATGGTGAAGGCGTCGCCACGGCGCGCCTTGACCTGATCGCCGACGGTATCTTGCAGAGCTGGCTGCTCGACAGCGCCGCCGCCAAGCAGCTTGGCCTCGCCACCACCGGCCACGCCTCCCGCGGCACCGCCTCGCCACCGTCGCCGTCGACGACCAATCTTTACATGGCGGCGGGCACGGTTGATCCGGAGACGCTTATCGAGGACATTGAATCCGGCTTCTATGTCACCGAGCTAATCGGCATGGGCGTCAACATGGTGAGCGGCGACTATAGCCGCGGCGCCGCCGGGTTCTGGATCGAAAACGGCGAAATCGCCTATCCGGTCTCCGAGCTGACTGTCGCCGGTAATCTGCGCGACATGTTCGCCGCCATCGTTCCGGCCGACGACTTGGTCTTCCGCTACGGCACCAACGCACCGACGCTGCGCATCGATACCATGACCGTGGCGGGCAGCTGAGTATGGCGCCAGGTACGTTAGAGGCCGAGCACGCGCTGCTCGTCGCGGCGACCCGCGACGCCGGCGCCATGGCATTGGACTATTTCCGGCGCGGCGTGAAGAGCTGGGACAAGGAAACCGACGGTACGCCGGTCAGCGAAGCCGATCTCGCCGTCGACACCCTGTTGCGCGAACGCCTGACCGGCGCCCGCCCGGACTATGGCTGGCTGTCGGAAGAAACCGAAGACGACCGTGCCCGGTTAAACACCAAGCGGGTCTGGATCGTCGACCCGATCGACGGCACCCGCGCCTTCCTCAAAAACATCCCGGAATTCACGGTGTGCGCCGCCCTGGTCGAGGATGGCGCCACCATCGCCGCGGCCGTCTTTAACCCAGCCAAGGACGAATTCTTCGAAGCGACCCTAGGCGGCGGCGCCCGATTGAACGGCCAAGCCATCGCCGCCTCCGATCAGACCGACGTCAAGACCGCCCACTTCCTGGCCTCGCGCCGCACCTTGGAATCCCAGTTCTGGCCGTGGGCGCCGGAAGACATCAACTCGACATGGATGAATTCCATCGCCTACCGCATGGTACTGGTCGGCGCCGGCCGCTATGACGCGGCGCTCAGCTTCAACGGCAAAAGCGATTGGGACATCGCCGCCGCCGACCTGATCGTCCGCGAGGCCGGCTGCCGCAACACCACCATGGACGGCAGCGGCTTCACCTTCAACCGGCCGGCCACCCGCCACCCCAACCTGGTGACCGCAGCACCGGGGCTCTACGACGCGGTCTGCGAACTGCTGGATTAGGGATTTCGCGATATTGGAGGCACCGTCCGCGACTGGTTACCGTTCCGGCAACCCTACCCGGCGCAGGCCCTGGGTGCCGCTTTCGGCGTCCTTTCGAAGGGCGAGCGGCGTCTCCTGCAACGAAGCCGCGATCGACACGCCCGGCGCCAGCCGGACCAGGCCGCTGCGGAGGACCTGCGGCGTTTCCAAGTCTTTCAAATCGAAGGCATCACCAACCAGCCGGCATGTTTCGGCACAGACTATGACTTGACCCGGATCCGCTATGCCCTGAAGGCGAACCGCCATGATTGGCGTTTCGCCTGTAATGGCTTGCACCTCACGACCGGTTTCGCCGGTCAGGTCACGCGCGCTGACAGGTCCTGTCGCGATGCCGACGCGCGCCTGCAGTCGGCCGCCCGCGGCAATCTTCACCAACCGTGCGGCCGTGATCACGTCCAGGCCGCCGCGCACCGCGTGCTCAGCCTGATCCTCATAAGCTTGCGGCCAGTCGAAATAGGCGAGGACGCCGCAGCCCAGGTATTTTACCACGCGTCCGCCGTAGTGGGTCGTCTCTTCCTCGACCGCGTCCCGATACCGCCGAACCACGTCGAGCCCTTCTTCCGGGCTCAGTGGACGCGACAATTCGGTCGGGCCGACAAGTTCGCAATACAACAGCGTGACCTGCCGGCTTTCTGCCCGACCAGATTGTTGCGCTGGCGCAACCACTGCCAAGCCCTGCGGCGCATCGGCGGGAGGGTCGCCAAGGTTCGAAATCGCGCGCAACAACTTCTTACGCGGCCCCAAAGGAATGCCGAGTTCCTTCAAATCAGTCTCGGTCAGATCGCGAGCGGCATCCAGATCGATCTCGTTGTCGTCAAACACACCGACGTATGCGTCAAAGCCAAAGGCTTCCAGCCAATTGTGGATATTGCGCGCCAAATTTGCCTCTTCAAAGCTCTACACGGTTCCGACCGCAAAGCCTTTTTTCTCAACTTTACTCGACCACCTCGTCGACCGGCAGATCGTCGCCGAAAACTGGTAAATTTAATGTTGCCCGACCGCGATATTTCTTCGATAAATCAAATACTTATACGATTGTATAGATGATCGTGGTTGCATTGCCCCTGCTGTGACACATGCTTGGAGCCCTGCCGGCAGCTTTAGACGGCCGTCTCAATGTGCCAAGATCATGAGACACACAGGTTTCGGTTCCCGTTGGGCTATTGCAACAAGGCCGCACGATCATGGCATCAAGACCCCCAGAGACGCCCGCCGCCAAGATGATCTATCTGATCAAGCGCAAGCCAACGACGACGCGGGAAGAGTTGATTGCCCATTGGTTCGCCAACCACATGCCCGCCGTCATCGCCGGGCATGCGCAAAACCGTGCGGCGGGCAAACGCCACGCGCACCGCTATGTCGCGACCCTATTCGATCCCAAACCGGAAAAGCCCCATCCGTGGGACGGCGTCGCCCAGCTTTGGTACGACCAGGCGCTGCGGCGGCCCCAAGCGCCTCATGGCGAAGAGCCCGTCGATACCTTTCAGGAAAAGGCGGAACCCTATTGGCCCTGGGCGACGCGCGAGTATGTCGTAATCGACGGCACGCTGCCCCTGGAACCGCCGACCTTGAACCCGCCGTTTCCTTGTACGCGGACCGGATTTTTCAAAGTCACGTTTTTGGTCAGCCTGATGGCCGGTGCCGACAGCGATGAACTGTTTGATCACTGGCTCGACGTGCATGTGCCCAACGTTCGGCAAACCATGGAATCCGTCGGCGGCATTCGTTATGTGGTGAGCCATAGCCACGAGCCGGCGGCGGAGATCTATGCCGGCATGGCGGAGTTGTATTTTTCCGATGCCTCCGGATGGGCCAGCTACCGCGACCATATCCGCCCCGACGGCATGGAACGCTATGTCGACGCGGATGCCACGTTGGTGTTTTACAGTGGCACCGAGATGGTCGGGATCCCGTAAACCATAGCGACGAACCTACTCCGCGGCCGCCGCCTGGAGGAAACCCTGGAGCTGACGGTCATGCCGGCTCATGGCCGAGCGTGCGGCAGAGTCCGTCCAGGGCCGCCAGCGCGGCGCCGGGCCTTTCGGTAGATCGCCCATCACCGTGACCCGCTGAATGATACGTTCCTCGGAAAAGTCGTTCAGCACATAATGCTGGGTGCAGCGGTTGTCCCAGATGCCGATGGTGCCGGCGGTCCAATGATAGCGGACCGTGAATTGCGGCTTCTGGACCCACTGGGTGAGCATACGCAGAACGGCATCGCTTTCCGGCGCGCTCATCTCGACGATGCGCCGGGTGAAGTGTTCGTTGACGTATAACGCCTTGCGGCCGGTCTCCGGGTGCACGCGCACCACCGGATGGATGGCCATCCTGTCGGCGCGGTCGTGCGGATGGGCATCGTGCAGTGCACTCAATCCTTCGCACATCTCTTGCAACGGCGGCGACAGAGCGTCGAAGGCGGCACAAAGGCTGGTCCACATGGTGTCGCCACCGCTTTCGGGGCAGGTCACCATGTTGAGAATGGACATCAGCGCCGGTTGCTCCAAAAACGTCAGGTCGGTGTGCCATTCATCTGCGATGCCGCCTTTGCTGGCGGCCAACTCAAACAATTCCGGGTGCTCGATGTCGTTTCTTTCGGTCAGGTTCGGATGGCCTTCCAACGGCCCGAACGGCCGGCCAAAGGCGATATGGTCATCGGCGCTCATATGCTGTTCCGGGAAGAACAGCACCATGTGCTCGTTAAGCAGGCGTTTGATTTCAGCATTGTCGCCGTCGTCGGCCTGAGCCAGCTTAATGCCGCGCACCTCGGCCCCAAGGGCACCCGCCAGGCGCCGCACTTGCCACTGATTTCCCTTTGGATCTGCCGTCATCGTTCAACCCCATGCAATCGTCCAAGCCATCTTGCTGCCTAGCATAGGCGCGCTAAGGCTCCAAGTCAGCACCAGGCGAAGCCAACGGATCGGCAGAGGCACTTTCATTGCCCGTCCTATGCCCATAAATTCGCTCAAGGCTCGGGCACGTGGAGAATCGACGTGAAAATCCTAGTTACCGGCAGCGCCGGTCATCTCGGCGAAGCGATCATGCGGTGCCTGCGGGAAAGCGACCACCAGGGCGTTGGGCTTGATATCCTGGCCTCACCGTTCACCGATCGGCTCGGGTCGATCGTCGATCGCGGCTTCGTCAAGGCCTGCATGCACGGCATCGACGCCGTCATCCACACCGCGACATTGCACAAGCCCCATGTCGGCACCCACGGCGCCCAAGATTTCGTCGATACCAACATCACGGGAACGTTGAACCTGTTGGAAGAAGCCTATTCGGCGGGCATTCAACGCTTCGTCTTTACCAGCACGACGAGTGCGTTCGGCGGGGCCCTTGCGCCGGCGCAAGACCGTCCGGCGGCCTGGATTACCGAGGACGTGCACCCTATTCCGAAGAATATTTACGGCGTGACAAAAGTTGCAGCGGAGGATCTCTGCCAGCTGTTTCACCGCCGCCACGGGCTGTCTTGTATCGTGTTGCGAACATCGCGATTCTTCCCCGAGGAAGACGACAGCAAAGAGATGCGGGAACGCTTCGCGGACGAGAATGCAAAGGCCAACGAGTTCCTGTTTCGCCGCGTCGACCTGGAGGACGCCGCGATGGCTCATTTGCGGGCGCTCGAACGCGTGCCGGACATCGGCTTCGACCGCTATATCATCAGCGCCACGACGCCGTTTTCGACAGACGATCTGATCGCTCTGCGCACCAACGCGCCGCGCGTCGTTCGACAGCGTTGCCCAAGCTACGAACCGGCCTATCGAAAACGCGGCTGGCACATGATCAAGCAGATCGACCGTGTCTATGTGAACGAAAAAGCCAGAACGGGGCTTGGTTGGAAACCGGCATACGACTTCGAGCATATCGTCAAGCAACTCGGTGCGGGCACGCCGATCGGCAGTGCACTCAGCCGGACTGTCGGGATCAAAGGCTACCACGGCACGGCTTTTGACGACGGCCCCTACCCGGTCGACTGACCGCATACCGCTTTACCGGCTGCCCACCGCACGAAATGTTGTTGCGGAGAAAATTGACCGCCGTTATCCGCCAAGACTACTCTTTCCGGATCACTTGGATCGGCCCAAAGACTGGAATTGTCATGAAATTCATTCTGCAAGCTCTAATCACTCTCATCCTGTGCCCCGCCTTGGCCACAGGCGCCGCGGCCCAGGAAGCCAAACGATCGATCACCGAGATCGGCGGCGGCCTCTACCGGTTTCAGAACAACTTCCACTATTCGGTTTTTCTGGTGACCTCGGATGGAGTGATCGCCACCGACCCGATCAACGCCGCCGCGGCAACATGGCTGAAAGACGAAATCGCCAAACGCTTCGACAAGAAAATAAAATATGTCATATATAGCCACGATCATGCCGATCATATTTCCGGCGGCGAGGTTTGGGCCGACGACGCCATCGTCATCGCCCACGAAAACGCGAAAAAGGCGATCATCGGCGAGAACCGGCCGACAGCGGTGCCGGACCTGACGTTCCACCGCAAGATGTCCGTCGAACTGGGCGGCAAGAGTGTTGAACTTAGGTTTCTCGGCCGCTCTCACTCCGACAATATGATTGTGATGCATTTTCCCGAGCAGCGCGCCGTCTTCGCCGTTGATTTCACCGCCGTCAAACGCCTGCCCTATCGCAACTTCTCGGATGCCCATTTGCCCGACTGGATCCGTGCGATCAAGCGCCTGGGTCACATGGATTTCGATACCATGCTGACCGGCCATGGCCCGAACGGCACCAAACAGGATGCCATCGATCACGGCCGCTATATCGAGGATCTCTATAACGCCGTGCTCAGCGGCATGCGGCAAGGCAAATCGCTGGCGGAGCTGCAGGCTTCCATCACCCTCGATGCCTATAAGGCCTGGGGCCAATACGATAATTGGCGAACCTTGAACATCGAGGGTATGTACAACAACATCGCCTTGCATCGCCGCGGTAACTGACGGCTGGGTAGCGCACCACCCAGTCGTTGATCTTGAATCGGCTAACGTCGCGACGTTTCTGGCCACCATCGTGATCTTTTGCGCTCAACCGTAAAAAGGCTGGCGTGTGGGATGCAGCACGCACTGATGCTAGTTATGATCGGGATCTACAGCAAAACTCTCGGCAATATTGGTTTTGGAATTCTTGATGGAAGATTGGGTTAGGCACACCGGATTTGCCGAACCGGGCGGGCACGCGCAAGCCATTGCCGCCCTGACTAGTGATCCTAAGTCCTTGCTCAGCGTGGTCCGCGGTCTCCTTATTCATAGCGACTTCCTACCGATTTACGGATTGCAGGAAGAAGTCTTTTCGTATGTATCGCGCCAAACACTTTCGCTTGAGAAAAGGCTGGATCAAGTACTCGAAATTGACAAGCGATCCCTTTCGATAGCCCGAACGTTCACCAGCCGCGGAGTCGGAACTTGTCGTGACTATGCTGTGATGACTTGTGGGATGCTGCGATCGAAGTCGGTTCCAGCCCGCGTGCGATGCGGGTTCGCAAAATATTTTGTCGCCGGCCGCTTCGAGGACCATTGGATTTGCGAATATTGGCGTCGTAACGACCGCAGGTGGGCGCGTGCAGACGCGCAGCTTGATGAGAGACATCAGCAGCATTTGAAAATTTCATTCGACACATCAGACCTTCCCGCCGAGGAGTTTTTGACAGCTGCCGAGGCATGGCGAATTCACCGAGGCGTTGGCAGGCCGGCCGAATTATTCGGGCATGGCGATGCTATGGGTGAGTGGTTTATGTGGGTAAATTTGGCAAGGGATTACTTGGCACTCCACAATCACGAGACCTCAACTTGGGACACATGGCGCGTCGAGCCAGCAAAATCCCGTAAATTAAACTCGAGTGACCGCGAAGTATGTGATGAAATTGCTTCGCGCATCGTGGCGGTCGATCAGCAGCCGCTCGCAACCGACGATATGCTTGACGTTATTCCATTCTGGTTGAAATGACACGAAACGACCAATGATCGCCCAATATCGATGCAAAATATGGTGACGACGTCACGGCCGAAGGAGAACGATGATGCGACTGGAAGGCAAAGTAGCGATCATAACCGGCGCGGGCCAGACCGCCGGCGGCGGCATGGGCAATGGCCGGGCGACGGCCATCATGTTTGCGCGCGAAGGCGCCAGATTGGTGCTCGCCAATCGCAGCATGGCCTCCTTGGAAGAGACGCGGGCACAGATTGAAGAAGAGGGCTATCAGGCCCATTGCCTAACGGCCGACGTCGCCCAAGAAGACGATTGCCGGGCGTTGGTCAAGGAGGCCGTCGACCGGTTCGGCAGGATCGACGTGCTCCACAACAATGTCGGCATCGCGGCGACCGACGGCGATACCGCCACGGTCGATCGCGCGACGTGGAACAACGTCCTCGATATCAACCTGACCGGCGCCATGCTGTTGAGCAAGCATGTCCTGCCGGTCATGCGCGCACAGAAGGCCGGCGCCATCACCCACGTTAGCTCGACCGCCGCCGTTATGTCGTTGCCGCTGATCGCCTACAAAACATCGAAAATGGCGCTGAACGAATTCACCCGGTGGCTGGCTTTCGAAAACGCGCCGCACAATATTCGATGCAACGTGTTAATGCTCGGCTTCATCGATACGCCGCTGGCGATCGAGGGTTATCACGCGGCGACGGGTCGGCCGCGCGAAGACATCCGCAAGGAGCGCGATCAGACGGTTCCCATGGGACGCATGGGAACCGCCTGGGAATCGGCCAATGTCGCGACCTTCCTTGCCTCCGACGAATCATCTTACATCACCGGCGCGGTCATCCCGATGGACGGCGGTTTACACACCCGTGTAGGGTAGAGCAGTTTCGGAAAATACGGGAAGAGTTGTAACAAAGTGGTTTGCGTGTGCCAGCAGCGAATAAATTTGAGATTTGGTGAACCGAAATGAATATTGTTCATATCGGCGCCGCGTCCGACCCAAACAGGGTTAATGGCATCAACTACGTCATTTGGGCAATTGCCGCGGAACAAGCCAGAGCCGGTCATACCGTCGGCGTACTGCTGACCGGCGAGCCCAGTGCATCTGCCGAAGAATTATCCACCGCCGCCGGATTTCAGCTCTTGACCGTTTCTCAGCGTTGGTGGACGCCGCGGTATCGGCTTCTTTCTTTGCCGGTCGTTTCCGATTTTCGACCAGACGTACTGCATCTTCACTCGGCGTTTTCGCCGATGCTTGTCCGCATCTGCTCCGAAGCGATTCGCCTAAATATTCCCTACGTTCTAACGCCGCACGGCGGATTGGCGCCTGAAGAGCTCGGGCGGAACAGGTTCAAGAAGTCGCTATATTCAGCTCTCGTCGAGCGCGCCCGGTTCGAAAAGGCGCACGGCATTACGGTTCTAACATCGATAGAGGAATACAGCGTTCGATCTTTTGCTCCGCGCTATCTCGGGCCGATTATGCCCATCGCCAATCCCATCGATGTAGAGTTCTCGCGAGCAATCCGCCGCGGCACGATAGTTACGAAGAGCCGGCCAAAACTGATCTATCTTGGCCGATTGGACGTCATACAAAAAGGTATCGATATTTTGTTCGCTATCGCCGGCGCCTTACCAAACATTGAGCTCCATCTCTACGGTGAGGCGACGGCGAGATCCAAAACGTCATTGCCCAATCTGATGCGCTCAAAACCGAAAAACGTCTTTCTTCATGACCCGGTGTTTGGGCAACAGAAGGCCAAGGTATTGTCGGAAGCCGATATGTACCTGCAATGTTCACGGTGGGAGGGATTCAGTATTTCCATCGTCGAAGCAATGGCCGCCGGGTTGCCAATCGTGATTTCCGACACCATGAATTTGGCGCCGCTCATTGAAAGCCTTGATCTGGGGTTGGTGGTGCCGCTTGAAGCCGAAGCCGCCGCGACGATGATCTCTGACGCGCTGGAAAATCCGGCCAAGTTGTCAGCATGGTCAAAGACCGGTCGTCGCCACGCCCTTGAACAGTTTTGCGGCAAAAAAATAAGTGCCGAGTACGTCAATTTTTATCAGCAGGCAATTTCTTCTTGATAATAACAGCGCGGCTTGCCGATGCCGCGCTTTCAATTCACCCCGCGAATCCAGATGCGGTTGTCGTGGAAGGCGGCGCCGCCGATCGGGGCGCAGGGATCGGCGCCGGTCAGCACGTTGATGCCCTGGCCTTCCTCGAAGGCATCGTTCTGCCAGACCCCTTCGGCAATGACCACGCCGCGCTGCAGGCCGTCGAATAGCTCGGTATGCACCACCAGGTTACCGCGGCCGTTGCCGAGCCGGACCCGGGCGCCGTCGCCGACGCCAAGCGCCTCCGCATCGCTCGGATGGATCTTGATCTTGGGCCGGGCCTCGCGCTTGGTCGAGGTCGGCGTTTCGGTGAAGGTGCTGTTCAGATAGCCGCGCGAAGGCGCGGTCACCAGCCGGAACGGCATAGCCTCATCGGCCTCTTCGATCACATCCCAATGGTCGGGGAAGGCCGGGATGTCGGCGCTATTTTCCGGACCCATGCGTTGCGGTCCGATCGCCGCCCAATCCGGGCGGAAACGGAATTTTCCGTCGGCGTGGGCAAAGCCGTTTAGATAATGCGCGGTCTCGAAGTCGGGCTGCACATCGATCCAATGCTGTTCGCGCAATTGCTCGATGCCGGGCCAGCCGGAAGCCTTCAGGGTCCAGTCGATCAGCTCGGCCGGCGTCATCTCGAAGCCTGGATGCTCGGCGCCAAGGCGCTTGGCGAGGCCGGCCAGAACGTCATGGTTCGACCAGCATTCGCCCGGAGCATCGATCAGCTTCGGGCCCAGCATGAGGTGCTGATGACCGCCGCCCTGATAGAGGTCGTCATGCTCCATGAACATGGTCGCCGGCAGCACGATGTCGGCCATTTTCGCGGTCGGGGTCATGAATTGCTCATGCACGCAGGCGAACAGATCGTCGCGCCCGAAGCCGGCCAGGACTTTGTTTTGGTCCGGCGCGATGGTCACAGGGTTGGTATTTTGGATGAACAAAGCCGTCACCGGCGGCCCGTCGCCGAGGTCGCGTCTGTCGCCGGTCAAAATCGGGCCGATGCGCGACTGGTCCAACAGCCGCGTCGAGGTGTCGCGGACATCGAGACCTTCGATCATGGTCTTGTCCCAATGATAGATGGCGCCGTTGTTGTGGAAGGCACCGCCGCCCTTGACCTGCCAGGCGCCGGTGACCGCCGGGATCGCCGAGGCCGCGTGCATGTTGACGGCGCCGTTGCGGCTCCGCGAAAAGCCATAGCCGAGCCGGAAGAAGCTCCGCTTGGTGGTACCGACCAAGGTAGCGAAAGCTTCGATTTCGGCCGCGGCCAGGCCGGTGATCGCCGCCGCCCAAGCCGGCGTCTTGGTCTGCAAATGGCGCTCGAACTCGCGCGGCGCGTCGGTGTATTTCTCCAAATACGGCCAATCCGCATGGCCGTCGCGAAACAGCACATGCATGACCGCGGCCGCCAACGCACCATCGGTGCCCGGCCGCAGGACCAGGCTGAGGTCGGCCTGCTCGCAGGTGCCGTTGCGATAGGTGTCGACGGCGACAATCTTGGCGCCGCGGTTCTTGCGCGCCTTGATCGCGTGGGTCATCACGTTGACCTGGGTATTCACCGGATTGGTGCCCCAAATCACCACCATGTCTGAGTCCGCCATCTCTCGCGGATCGGCGCCGCTGAGGCTGCCGGTGCCGGCGATAAAGCCGCCGAAGGAAAGTGCGGTACAGATCGTCGAATATTGCCGGGAATAGCGCTTCGTGTGGCGCAGCCGTTCGATGCCGTCGCGCATGACCAGCCCCATTGTACCGGCATAGAAATACGGCCAGACCGTTTCCGAGCCATGGCGCTGCTCTGCTTTGAGAAAGGCCTCGGCGGTCTCATCGAGGGCGGCATCCCAGGAGATCGGCTCGAAATCATCGCCGCCCTTGGGCCCGACCCGGCGGAGCGGCTGGGTCAGCCGGTCGGGGTGATGGATGCGTTCGGCATAGCGCGCGACCTTGGCGCAAATCACACCGTCGGTGTAGCTGTTGGAGCGCGCGCCGCGCAGCCGGCCGACCCGGTCCGTGCCCAAGACCTCGACTTCCAAAGCACAGGTGCTCGGGCAATCATGGGGACAGGCACTATATCCAATCTCGACGGCGTCGGTCATGCAACAACACTCCAGTTACGGGTCGGCGGAGACTAGTCGACCCGGCAGACACCGACAATATAGGGCGGCGACGCCGGTTTGGCCTAGAGCAGTTCTCGCCCATGTTTGTCGCCCATAAATAAGTGACGGAATATGTGATTGATTTCCCAGCCCTGACGACGGTCGGGACGAATGTCACACAAACGAACGTATAAATGACAGAGAGCTGCGCAAGCGCAGGCACCAGCACGTCAGCTCACGAAGGAGCAGGAGACCAAATAGTGCGCCTTGATCAGGCCTCCGACCTAGTCTCAATGTGGTCAGGTTTCTCGGACACCTTCGGGGTGCAGCGGACTGAGTCCGGCGTTGCCAACGTCCGAAAAATCTGACCGGGAGCGGACATGAGCGCGACAAGAGCTTTCGGCCCTGAGCGGGCATTAGGCGAATACCTTGGATGTTGCAGCGCATTCCATCGAAACAGACATTCGCCGCACTTGCGAACATTGGACTGCCGAACCTCAAACGTTACGACGTCTCGGTGCCAATCATTCTCGGTAGGTTCAAGACACAACGGATTGGCAAGACACTCATCTCCAGGCATTTTATGCAACATGTCTTTCGGCGTTTTCGTCCACCGAACTGATTCAATCTACAACGATGTGCCGTCTGAGCGATATCAGTTCCCCAAACAGTATCTGGCACGTGCCCTTCAGTGCGTGGGCGACTGGATTGTTTATCTCGAACCCATAAAGGTCAAAGACACCAAAGGCTATTTCGCTGTCGCCAAAGTTCAGGAAATCATCGCGGACCCAGGACATGCTGAGATGCATTTGGCGATTATCGAACCGGGGACATATCTCGACTTCGGTGACCCTGTGCCGTTTCGAATTGAAGGCGCTGTGATCGAGAGCGGCCTGCTGAATGATCAGGGTAGAATATCCGGGCGGGCCCAAGCCGCCGTACGCACCATTTCTCCGTCGGACTTTACCAGTATCATGGGGTATGGGCTTGGTAGAGATGAGGACATTCTGCCTCGAACTGGCGAGACCGAAGCATTGACAGGTTTCGCGGAATCCCAGTCGCCGTTCCAACACATGCCGGTTAGGGAGAGAATAAATCAGTTGACCAACCGCGCTGTGCGGGACCGGAATTTTCGGAAGAACGTGCTTCGGGCCTACCGCGAACGCTGCGCCATTACTGGAATCCGCCTGATCAACGGCGGCGGCAGAGCAGAGGTCGAGGCTGCGCACATAAGACCCGTCGAGTACGACGGCCCTGACATCGTGGGTAACGGGATCGCCCTCTCTGGCACGGCTCACTGGATGTTTGACAGGGGATTGGTTGGGATTGCAGATGATCTTACGATCCTTGTTTCCCGACAAGTCAATGATCCATACGCGGTTAAAACGATGGTCAACAGTTCAGGCAGACTCATCGCACCCAATCGGACCGCGGATCGCCCAAGAACTGAATTTCTGAGTTGGCACCGAGAAAACTGCTTCAAGCATTAGCGGCCCAATGCGGACCTTTGCTCAAATCGCAGTGAAGGGAGGCACAGCGCCCAACCGCCACGTTTAAGTCAACTGTTGAATGGCTGCTATAGGATCGCGACTGGAAACCTATTTGCAAATGAGGCGTCTTCGTTATCTGCCACGTTCAGACGTGATCGGCGGAATGGTTAAGCTTTCTGGCCTGACCTCTGATCAGTAAGCGTCCCCGTCTTCTTAAACTTTATCTCGATCGCTTGCTTTGAGACCTCAAATTCTGAAGACAAATTCGATAACAATTGATTGTAAGGCCCATAATTGCAGGGTTGATCATCAACAAATATATAACCATGCCCTCTATCTTTGATGCCCAAGTATTCTCTGTATTCTGCAGTTTTCCTTACAAACATATCATTAGGCAGAAGCAGATCGGAAGCAAACGTATTTGCCTGAAATTCAAGCCGCTCATAATTAAAACTATTCTCCTTCATTTCACTTATTAATAGGTCCCTTTCTAAGATGTATTCTGAACGTATATACTTGTCATGTTTCAAGCAAAAGTGGCCAATTTCATGCGCAATTGTGAATCGTTCCCGGTTTTTGTCATCGTGGGAATTAATCAGAATAGACTTGCGATCAAAATTTGCCGACCCCAATATAAGATTACCGTCCCCGTCCTGAGCTGCCTGATTAGTAAACAGCAAATCTATGGATTGCATTGGGCAAATTTTCTTAAGCTCAACTGAACCGCCCTGATAATCGATTTGCTCCAAAAGTTTTTGGGCGGAATCCCTAATAACTTCAACACGGACATACGGAACAGATACCCCAACGCTGTCGATTGGGAATTCGCTATCGACAGATCGGCTTGAATCAAAACTTCCCAGAAATTTATCGATTGAGCTAAAGAATTTTCCGTCGTCATATGCAGAAAATTTCAAAGACTTCACAGGACCTACATTTTTAAACATTTGCGATTCTACAAATCTATTCTCCGCGCACGCACCGCCCTTACGATCAGCGGTAATTTCGAACCCATGTTCGTTATATTTTACAATCCCCATTTTGCTATTTTTGACGACTTGTTCCGCACCTGATTGCAAACGGGACGACACAACTACGACGCCTTTGGCCCCGTGCTCAGATATCCAACCAAGTTTTTTTGAAAAATCGTTGATGTCTCGCTCTTGTATTGCGTGATTTTGATTTTTGCACTCAAAAACCACGATTAAATGTGGTGACGATCTTCCTTCACGATAAAGTTCAATGACAACGTCGAACGTAATGTGACGCCCACGCACCTCACTAAAATATTTCTTCTGTTTATGGATTTTACAAAGCTCCGGTGGATGTGCTCCATAAACCAAGTCCCCCCGACTCTTTTGGTCAAGAAGATATTGATAGAACTTGTCTTCGAGCTCATCACCCTTTTTTTTGGTGCTCATCATCTGATCATCTAGTTTTGAGTAACCATTAAACACAACCATTTCATTTACTCGATAAAATTGCTGTTGGCAAAATGGATGCAACTTGCATGGGGAATCGCAAGCGCCGCCTTTCGACAACGGCGAAAAATTCGATCAATATTTTCTTCCGCTTTGGACCATTTCCAGAAGAGAGTATGCCATAATCGGATATCAATTTTCGAGTGAAATTAGCCGTTGGATCGATGTCTCAAATGTCTGCACTGCTGACATTCGTGCGTTATGCCGCGAACTTCCGCTCCCCGCCCAAACTGTTCGTTCTCTGCGGGTACACCGGTGACTACTTTGGACCCGGTATGAGGCACGCCCCGAGCCAAACGGCGGCTGGTGACACGAATGGCCGGATGAGCTTAATTCGTGGGCATCGGCCCGACCAGCAGGCCGGGATCCAACCGCTCTTTGAACCAATTGACCCGCCAGTCGAGATGCGGCCCGGTGGCACGGCCGGTTGCGCCGAGCGTGCCCATGGCCTCGCCCTGGGCCAGCGTCTGGCCGACTGCCACCGTGACCTTCTCAAGGTGGGAAAACACCGAGACGATGCCGTGGCCGTGGTCGAGCATGACGGTGCCGCCGGTGTAGTAGAGATCTTTTTCCGCCATGCGCACGACGCCGTCGGCCGGCGCCACGATCGGCGTACCAACCGGTGCGGCAACGTCGATGCCGTAATGCGGCCGCCGCGGCTTGCCGTTCAACACCCGCTGTGAGCCATAGACGCCGGACACCCGGCCGGTCGCCGGCCAGATCCAGCCGCCGGCAAAGCGATAACCCGGTGTGTCGAGCGCCCGAATTTGGGCGATGCGAGCATTCTCGGCGCGAATCCGCTGCAGTACCTCTTTGGGCGGCGTCACCATGCGTTTCGGCAGCCCGTCGATCCGTTGGATCTTATAGTCGCGGCCGGCAATCTTAAGCGCGCGGCGCTCCGTTCGGCCATCGCCGTGGCGCACCTCCAACAGTCCGGTGGCGCCGTGATCGCGGCCGAAGCCGAACACGAACCGGCCGTCCGGCGAGACCCGGACCGGCTTGCCGTCGAGCCGGACGTCCGCATCCGGCGCCGTCCATCCCTCGACCAGGCCACCTTGGACCAACGCCCCTTTGAGCGTGAGTTCCGCCGCCGCCACGGGCGGAACGGCCGATACAAACAGCGCCACGACCAGGCCGAACCAAAGCCTCATTTCGACGCCTGTTCCGCACGCGCAAAACCGGCCAACGCGGCGTCGCCGTCGACATAGGGCTCTTGGCGGGCGACCGACCAGTAATTCAAGTCATGCAACGGAATCTGGCGGCCGGTTACCGCGCAGACCACATAGGCGCCGTGTCGCAATATCTCGTAGCGACCGTCGCCGTAGGTCAATTTGGCCGGACCGAGGGCGGCATCCATCGCTAAAACAGGCTCCCTTGGCCTGCCGGCTTGGCCGACCGCTTCGGCCCGCCGGCACGCGATCGCCCTGGTTCGGGCGCCTTCGCGCCGATCACCGCGGGTGCCCGGCCGTCGGCAAATTCGATTTCGACCGCTTGGCCCTCGCTGGTCGCCGCGACCCGGGTGAGCGGCCGGCTATCCCCTCCGCGCAGCACCGTGAAACCGCGCTGCAAGACGTTGCGATAAGAAAAACTTTCCAGCAACCGGGCCAGCCCGGCGATGCGTTCGACCCGATCGCGGGCGTGTTGCTGCCATTCGCGCTCAAGCCGGGTCATCGCTTGACCCAAGGCCGTTGCCGCCATGGTTTGGCGTTGTTTCAAGATGGTCAGGTTGAGCCGGCCGGCGGTTTCCTTCAACGCCGCCTCCCGGCGCGCCACGCCGAGGCGGAGCGCCCGGCGCAGGCCGTCGGCCAAGTCATCGATGCGCTGCTGGTGGCCTTCGATCACCAACCGCGGATCCCGCAAACCCCGCGCCAGACCGGCCACGTGGACCGCCTGCTCGCCGAGCCGGCGGCGCGCCGCGGCGTAGCCGCGGCGCTCCAAATCCATGACTTGCGCCACAAGATCGGCTCGCACGGGCACGGCGATTTCCGCCGCCGCGGTCGGTGTCGGCGCACGCCGGTCGGCGGCAAAATCGACCAAGGTCGTGTCGGTCTCATGGCCGACCGCGGAAATCACTGGAATGGCGCTGGCCGCAACCGCGCGCACGACGATTTCCTCGTTAAAGGCCCAGAGATCTTCCAGGCTGCCGCCGCCACGGGCGACGATAATCAAATCCGGCCGGGCCACCGGGCCGTCTTCGGCCAGTCGATTGAAGCCGGCGACGGCCGCCGCGACCTGTTCCGCCGCGCCCTCGCCCTGCACCAAAACCGGCCACATCAAGACCTGGCGCGGAAACCGGTCGCCCAAGCGATGCAGAATATCGCGAATGACCGCGCCGGTCGGCGAGGTAACCACGCCGATCACCGTCGGCAAGAACGGCAAGGCCTGTTTCGCCGAATCATCGAACAAGCCCTCCGCCGCCAATTTGCGGCGCCGTTCTTCCAGCTGGGCCATCAAGGCGCCGGCACCAGCCGGTTCGATCTGTTCGATCACCATTTGGTAGCGCGAGCGGGCGGGATAGGTGGTCAGGCGGCCGGTGCAAATGACTTCCAAGCCGTCCTCGGGCTGGCTTTTCAGGCGGCCGGCAACGCCGCGCCAGATGACCCCGTCCAAAACCGCACGGTCATCCTTCAGGGTCAAATACACATGGCCGGACGCCGCCCGTTTCAGGCCGGAAATTTCACCGCGCACGCGGACCAGCGCAAAGCTGTTCTCGACGGTGCGTTTCAGCTCGGCGGAAATTTCCGTCACCGTGAATTCGGGCAAATTGCCTTCCGGGCGGTCCGATTTGGCGGTGCGGGATGTTTCTGGCATAAACGGTCATCTTCGGTTGGCCGGCGACGCGATTTCGCCGCTGCCTAGCCTAACACATTCGGTCGAATGATCCGATCAAAAGCCGGTCCGCGAGCCGGGTCATTCAAGGGGAACGGCATGAATTTATTGGTGGTAGGGTCCGGCGGCCGCGAACATGCGCTCTGCTGGCATCTCGCCCAATCGCCAACCGTCGAGCGCCTGTATTGCGCGCCCGGCAATGGCGGCATCGCCGACGTCGCCCGCTGCGTCGATATCGAGGTCATGGATTTCGGCGCCTTGATCGGCTTCTGCAAGGCCGAAGCCATCGAATTCGTCGTCGTCGGACCGGAGGTGCCCTTGGTCGCCGGCCTGGTCGACGCGTTGGCGGCGGCCGGCATCCGCGCGTTCGGGCCGAATAAGGCGGCGGCCGAGCTTGAGGGATCGAAACGCTTCACCAAAGCGATTTGCCACAAATACGGCATCCCGACCGGCGCCTTTCGTCACTTTACCGAAGCGGCGGCCGCCCGCGCTTATGTCACCGAACAGGGCGCGCCGATCGTGGTCAAGGCCGACGGCCTCGCCGCCGGCAAGGGTGTCACCGTCGCCACAACCGTCGATGAGGCCATTACCGCCATCGACGCGGCCTTCGCCGGGCAATTCGGCGACGCCGGCCAGAGCCTGGTGATCGAGGAGTTCCTGGCCGGCGAGGAAGCAAGCTTCCACGTCCTGGTCGACGGTCACCATATTCTGGCTTTGGCGGGCGCCCAGGATCACAAGGCCGCGTGCGACGGCGACACCGGACCGAATACCGGCGGCATGGGTGCCTATTCGCCGGCCCCGGTGCTGACCGCCGCGGAGACTACCGCGGTCATGGAAAAAATCATCCGACCGACCGTCGCCGCCATGGCGGCCGAAGGCCGGCCTTATCAAGGCGTGCTCTATTGCGGCCTGATGATGACCGCCGACGGCCCCCAGGTGATCGAATTCAATTGCCGTTTCGGCGATCCCGAATGCCAGGTCATTTTGATGCGCTTGAAATCCGATTTGCTGCCGGCCTTGATAGCCACGACCGACGGCAGCCTCGATCAAATCGAGCTTGGCTGGTACGACGATGCCGCGCTGACCGTGGTCATGGCGACACAAGGCTATCCCGGCGCCTATGAAAAGGGCAGCCGCATCCGCAATCTCGAAACCGTCGCCGACCTGCCCGACGTTACCGTATTTCATGCCGGCACCGAACGCCGCAACGGCGATCTGCATGCCGTCGGCGGCCGGGTTCTGGCGGTCACCGGCCGCGGCGGCACGGTCGCCGAGGCCCAGGCGCGGGCTTACGAGGCCGTTGCCACCATCGATTGGCCAGGTGGCTATTGCCGGTCCGATATCGGCTGGCGTGCGCTCGCCAGAGAAAAATCAGGTGGGGACGCGGCATGACCGACACTGCCGAGCGTTACATCGGGACTAAGGCGGTCGACGAACGCCTGGATTTCGACCACGGCCAATTGGCCGATTATTTGCGTGCCCACGTCGCCGACTTTTCCGGCGACATCACCGTGGCACAATTCAAAGGCGGCCAGTCCAACCCGACATACAAAGTCGGTGCCGGCGACCGCCACTATGTGCTGCGCCGCAAGCCGCCCGGCAAACTCGCGCCGTCGGCCCACGCCGTCGACCGCGAATACAAAGTCATCTCCGCCTTGGCCGCGACCGACGTGCCGGTGCCGAAAACCTACGCACTTTGCGAGGATGAAAGCGTCATCGGCACGGCGTTTTACCTGATGGAATGCCTGGAAGGCCGCGTGTTTTGGGATTTCGACCTGCCCGGCATGACCAAGCCTGAACGCGCCGCCATCTACGACGCCATGAACGACGTCATCGCGCGGCTGCATAATGTCGACTACGACACCATCGACCTCGAAGGCTATGGCCGGCCGGGCAATTATTTTGCTCGCCAGATCGGCCGCTGGTCGAAACAGTATCGCGACGCGGAATCGGACAAAGTCGTCGAGATGGACCGCCTGATCGACTGGCTGCCTGACAACATTCCGGACGGCGATGAAACCACGATCGTGCATGGCGACTACCGCCTGGACAACATGATCTTCCATCCAACCGAGCCGCGCGTGCTCGGCGTCCTCGATTGGGAACTCGGCACGCTTGGCCATCCGCTCGGCGATTTCTCCTATCACTGCATGACCTGGCGGGTGCCCGGCAGCGTGTTCCGCGGCCTCGCCGAATTCGATTTGGCCGCCCTCGGCATCCCGAGCGAACAGGACTATGTGGCCGCCTATTGCCGGCGCACCGGCCGCGACGGCATCGCCAACTGGGGATTCTACATGGCCTACAACATGTTCCGCATGGCGGCCATCGCCCAAGGCATCCTTGGCCGGGTGCGCGACGGCACCGCCGCCAATCCGCACGCCATGGAGATGGCCAAGGCGGTGCGCCCGTTCGCCGAAATGGCCTGGGCCGAAGCCGAGAAGGTCAGGTAGCGTGACGGCCACCTCCAAAGACTTAGCCGAGGTCACCGCATTGTTTGCCCGCGAAACATTGGCGCCGCGCGACGATCTCCACGAACTGACCGATTTCCCGGCCGATGTCTGGCAGGCCTACCGGGACGCGGGCCTGACCGGTGTCGGCCTGCCGGCACACTATGGCGGCCGGCCGGCCGACTGGGCCGAGATCGCCCGGCTCGGCCGTATCCTGGTCGCCATCGGCGGCAACCTCGGTGTCGCCACCAGCTGGCTCGGCCACGTGGTGATGGCCAAATTGCATGTCTTGGGCCTCGGCAGCGACGCGCAAAAAGAAACGCTGCTGCCGGCGCTGGCAAGCGGGACCAAACGCATCGCCATGGCGATCTCGGAGCCCGGCGCCGGCGCCCATCCCAAGCATCTGAAAACCACCGCGACCCGACAGGATGACGGCTACGCGCTGAACGGCGAAAAAACCTATCTCACCAACGGGCCGGTCGCCGATATTTTTCTGACCCTGGCAATCACCGGGGAATCTGACGGTCGCAAGGCCTATTCCGCCTTTCTGGTGCCCCGCGACACGGCGGGCCTAACCTTGACGCCGACCATACCGGTTGACTTTCTGCGCCCGGCACCGCACTGCGGCATCCGGCTGGAGGCGAGCCCGGTCGCCGGCGCGGCCCTGCTCGGCCATGAGGGTCAAGCCTTGGCCGAGGTCTCGCAACCCATGCGCACGGTCGAGGATGCGGTCATGGCCGGTGCCAAGCTCGGCGCCCTCGAATTCGAACTAAGGGCCGCCGCGGCCGCGGCCGACAGCCGGGGCCGGGCCGATGACGAGGCCGTCCTTGCCGCCCTCGGCGATATGCGGGCGCGGCTCGCCGGGATGGCGGCCATCCTCGATGCCATGATGGCCCACCTGGACGATAGCGGTTCCGAAGACCCCGAGCTGCCGGTCATGGTCGCGGCCTTCCGCGGTGCCGGCCACGCTTATCAAGAAATATTCACCGAACACTGTGCCGATTGGGCCCTCGACGGCAATGCGAAACTTGCCGCCTTGGCCCGTGACATCATCAAGAGTGCCGGCATTGCCGGCGCCGTCCATCGCATCCGCCAGATCAATCTGGGGCGTCGCATGATTGCGGAAACGGAGATCCATGACTGAAGCATTTACGAGAATCGACAACCCGAGACTGGCATCGATCGACGCCATCGGCGACGGCCTGGCAACCGTCGGCTATATCAGCACCGAGCAGATCTCGACAGCCGTCTATGTCGCCCACAATCTGATCAAGCCGATCCTGGTCGAAGGCCCGGCCGGCGTCGGCAAGACCGATCTCGCCCAATCGACCGCCGCCATGCTCGGCCTGCCGCTGGTCCGCCTGCAATGTTACGAAGGCCTCGACGAATCCAAGGCACTCTATGAGTGGAAATACGGCAAGCAGCTGCTCTATACGCAGATCCTAAAGGAGAAGCTGAGCGATATCTTAACCGACGCCGAAGGCCTGGATGCCTCGCTCCAGCGGCTGCATAGTTTCGACGATATTTTCTTCTCCGAAGAATTCCTGGAACCGCGGCCGTTGCTGCGAGCACTCCGCGAGACGTATGGCGCTGTGCTGTTGATCGACGAAATCGACAAATCCGACGAAGAGTTCGAAGCCTTCCTGCTAGAGGTGCTGTCGGAGTTCCAGGTAACCGTGCCGGAACTCGGCACGGTTCGCGCCACAGTGCCGCCGCTTGTGTTCCTGACTTCCAACAACACCCGGGAGATGGGCGATGCGCTGAAGCGGCGCTGTTTGCATCTGCACATATCCTTCCCCGATTCCAAACGCGAGCAGCGTATTGTCGAGGCGCGCGTGCCCGGCGTGTCCGGCCGGCTGATGACCCAGCTGGTTTCCTTCGTGCAACAGCTTCGGGAAGAGGACCTGAAAAAGCTGCCGTCGATCAGCGAAACCGTGGATTGGGCCAAGGTCATGGTGCTGATGCACGCCGACAAGCTCGATCCGACGATTGTCCGGAAGACGTTGAACGTTCTCTTAAAGTTCGAGGCCGACATCGAATCGGTTGACCTCAAGATATCCGAGTTGTCCCGCAAGGCACGGAAGGACGCTGGGCTCTAAAGCATGGATCGGACGCTCGAAAACTTCATTAAGGCGCTCAGGCTCGCCGACATCCCGGTGTCGGTCGGCGAGGCGCTTGACGCCTATAACACGACCGAACTGATCGGCTTCGCCGACCGTCAGATGTTGAAGAATGCCCTCGGCATCTCCATGGCGAAGTCGGCGGACGAGAAGGAAGTCTTCGAGGCCTGTTTCGATATGTACTTCTCCCGCGACCTGCCGTCGGCGGAGGCCGGTGCGGCCGATGATCCCGGCCCCGAGGCGGAAGCCGGCGCCGAGGCCGACATGACGCTTGCCGACCTGGTGCTCTCCGGCGACGCCAACGCCATGGCCCAGGCCATGGAGCGGGCGGCCAACGAGATCGGCGCCGACAACATTCGGTTCTTCACCCAGCGCGGCGTTTATGCGCGCCGTATGCTCGACGTCATGGGGCTCCGGGACATGGAACGGGCGATCGCCGGCATGCGCCGCGACGGCGATGCCGGACAGGCCGGCACCGCCGATCGGCTGGACGCCGGCCGTGATCAATTGCTGGATGACGCCCGGCGCTACATGCAACGCCAGTTCGAAATTTACGGCGTGCCGGCCTCCGAGCAACTGCGCGACGAAATGCTGGAGCGGGCGCGGCTCACCACCTTGGAAGCGCGCGACCTGGAACGCATGCACCGTTTGGTGCGGCGCATGGCGAAACGGCTGGCGGCCAAACATTCCCGGCGCCGGCGCAACGCCCGGCGCGGCCAGCTCGACATGCGCCGCATGATGCGCTCCAACGTCGCCAACGACGGTGTGCCGTTCGACATCTTTTTCAAATACAAAAAGACCGACCGACCCAAGGTCGTCGCGATCTGCGACGTCAGCCGCTCGGTCGCCTCGGTCGCCCGGTTCTTGCTGCTGTTTCTCTACAGCCTGAACGAGGTGGTCAAGGAGATCCGCTCGTTCGCGTTTTCCGACCAACTAATCGAAGTCAGCGACATCTTCGAAACCATGGAAGCCGAACAGGCGCTGACCACGGTCATGGACAAGATCGGCTACCGCTCCACCGACTACGGCCAGGCGCTCGAGGATTTCGACGAGCTCGCGTTCAACTGGCTCGACCGGCGCACCACGGTGGTGATCATGGGCGACGCACGCTCCAACTTCACCGACCCGCGCATCGATCTGATGAAACGCCTGCAGGGCCGCGTCAAGCGGGTGATCTGGCTCAACCCGGAAGTGCCGACGGTGTGGGGCAGCGGCGATTCAGAAATGCGGCGTTACATCCCGTTCTGCCACCTGGCTCGGGAATGCAACACGGTCAAGCACCTGGAAAGGGTCATCGACGACCTGCTGCGCGCGTACAGTGTCGGCGGCTGACCGGGCCGAGGCCCGGTCAGCCGCCGTCGATCAATTGTATTTGCGCAATTCCAGCCGGGCGATCTGGCTACGATGGACTTCGTCCGGGCCGTCGGCGAGTCGCAAGGTGCGCTGATGGGCGTAGTCGGCGGCCAGGCCGAAATCGCTGGTCACGCCGCCGCCGCCATGCACCTGGATCGCCCAGTCGACGACCTTGGTCGACATGTTCGGGATCGCCACCTTGATCATGGCGATCTCCTTGCGGGCTTCCTTGTTACCGACCGTGTCCATCTTGTAAGCCGCATGCAACACCAGCAAACGTGACTGATCGATCATGATGCGCGCTTCGGCGATGCGTTCCTGGGTCACGGACTGCTCGGACACGTACTTGCCGAATGCAAAGCGCGATTTGGCGCGTTTGCACATGCGTTCCAGTGCCCGTTCGGCGACGCCGATCGAGCGCATGCAGTGATGAATCCGACCCGGCCCGAGCCGGCCCTGGGCGATTTCAAAACCGCGGCCTTCGCCGAGCAGCATGTGATCCGCCGGCACGCGGACGTCGGTGAAGCTCACTTCGGCGTGGCCGTGCGGCGCGTCGTCATAGCCGAACACCGGCAGCATGCGTTCGACCTTGATGCCGGCCGCGTCCATGGGCACGGTAATCATCGATTGCTGGCGGTATTTGTCGGGATTCTGCGCGTCCGATTTGCCCATGAAGATCAGCACCTTGCAGCGCGGATCGCCAGCCCCGGAGGTCCACCATTTGCGGCCGTTGATGACGTACTCATCGCCGTCGCGGCGAATTTCCGATTCGATGTTGGTGGCATCCGACGAAGCGACGGCCGGCTCGGTCATGGCGAAGGCTGACCGGATTTCGCCGTTCAACAATGGCTGCAGCCATTTTTTCTTGATGCCTTCCGAGCCATAGCGTTCGAAGACTTCCATGTTGCCGGTATCGGGTGCCGAGCAATTGAAGGCCTCCGGCCCATGCGGCGAGCGCCCCATGATCTCGCAGAGCGGCGCGTATTCCAGGTTCGACAGGCCGAACCCGCGGTCGCTGTCGGGCAGAAACATGTTCCACAGGCCCTCGGCCTTGGCCTTTGCCTTGATCTCTTCCAGTTTTGGGATTGGTTCCCAGCGGTTGCCTTCGGCGACTTGCGCCGCCATCTCATCCTCGTTCGGATAGATCTGCGCGTCCATGAACGCACCGACGCGTTCCTGCAGTTCCTTGACTTTGGGTGACCACTCGAAATCCATGCCTTGTTCCCCTCATCTCTCGTATCTATCGCCGCCCCATATTAGCGCCTCGCCACGGCGAAATCTGCCGGCCGGATCAGGACGAAATGTCGCACCCGACTAGCGCTTGCGGCGGAAGAACTCGCGCAGCAGCTCGGCCGCTGTTTCTTCATCCATGCCGCCGTAAACTTCCGGCGCATGATGACAGGTTGGCTGGCTGAAAAAGCGCGGCCCGCTCTCGACGGCGCCGCCTTTCGGATCCGTCGCGCCATAATAGAGGCGGCGGATGCGGGCGTGGGAAATCGCCGCGGCGCACATTGCACAGGGCTCCAGCGTCACATAGATGTCGCAATCGCTGAGCCGCTGGGAACCGACCGCCGAGCCGGCGCTGCGGATCGCCAAGATCTCTGCATGCGCCGTCGGGTCGTTGCGCTGCAAGCACTGATTGCCGGTCCGCGCCACGATCCGGTCCGTCGGGCCATGCACGATGACCGCGCCGACCGGCACCTCCTGGCGCGCCAAGGCCATGCGCGCGGATTCGATGGCCTGGGACATCGGGCTCGGTTTCTCAAAATCCATGGCCGGGACTGTACTCTCCCGCGACCGGAGGTCAAGCGCGGGGCGACCAGTTGCTCGACGACACCAATTGCTGCCGTTGGGCATGCCACCATGCCGGCACTCGATTAAGGGATGCTGTTCTCATAGTGGCTGGATGGTGGTACGATTTTGCCGAACTGGACCGGCATCTTGGAAATGTCGGTTCGCACAACGGAATCGGGTAGATGGAGACGACCTCATGACGGGACGGGTAGCGTTCGTGTTGGTAATGATTTTGGCGCTTGTTGGCTGCCAAGCGATTGAGAAACAATATTCGGAAGGAAACGCCGAACGTCTATCCGGCAAGGATGTTGTATCGTTACTGGCGGGCAATACCGTGCTCGGAACTGATCTTGTTATTTACTACGGAAAAGATGGCAGAAAAGTCATCCGCGACCGTTCCGGAACGAAAGTGCTGAAATGGTGGCTGGATGACAATAAGAATTATTGCGAGACATTGGATGAGAAAGGCACGGAACTGTGCGGGATCTATTTTAATGTGTTAAAGCAAGGCGTTGATAAATATAGCGTGTTTGGCGCCGACGGCAGGCGCGTGGATGATGTGACAATCGTCAAAGGCAATGCCAAGGGCCTTTGACCTGTCGAAGATCAGATCGACACGGCGACCAACGGCGTCTCTCAAGGCTTGGCAAAATCCGAGGCAGGGTCGCTGGTCCAGAGATTGTCGTGCAGCGGACCGGACGGGTGGGGTCTCAAGAGGTTTTTCGCCGCGCCCTCGAAGAGCGCGACCGTGGCCTCGGAAAACGCCTGCCATGCTGTCCAGCGCCAGAGCACGTAGACGGCCTTCGGCAGATGTTCGTCGAGACTTGCCAAGGCCTCTTTGACCGACGCTTGCCACCAATCACTTTGCTCTGCCGTGAGACGGTGCCGGGGCGACCGCTTTCGCTTTGCCTGCCAATCCGCCAGAAGCGCGGCGGTTTGAGACAGGCCGGGAAAGTTCTGCGCGACCAGCGTCGCCATCGCCGCGCGCCACCAATGGCTCAAGGCCAGGCGTTGATCATCGGCTTCCAGATGCGGCAGCAGGGCCAGGACCGCGTGCAGGCTGGTCAGGCCATGCAGCACAAAGAACTCGTTGTCGGAACCGCAGAGCGCCGCGGCGAGTAGCGCCGTCACCTCTTCGATTGAGTCGTTGAGCGGCTCTGCGGCGGCCGGCAGCCCGAGCGGGCCGATTTCGTTGAGTGCCGCGCCAAGCGGCAAGGCGGGATCGTCGAAGGCGATCAGGCGCGGCTGGAAGCGGCCGAGCCGAAGCTGCCGATAGGCCTCGGTCTGACTCGCGTTGTGGGCGACGCGCGCGAGACCGCGGGCTTTGGCGTCGGTAAGGAAGGCAAGCGCAGCATCGATCGGTCCCGCCGCCGCCGGCGACCAGAGCGCGTTCGGCGCGGCATCGCCGCCGAGCGGTTGATGGGCCGTCGCCATATAGGCGAGGCCTTCTGCGACCATCAGAGGGCTCTCCGCCTCGGCGCCCCAACCGGTGTGGATCAACGGATGCAGCGCCGCCCCGGCGAGCCCGGGCAGCAGCGGCGGCAAATAGGCGCGGAGCGTCGCGGACAGGCCGAGGTCGGCGATTCGGGCGTCGAAGAAATCGCGATACGCCGGAAAAAAGATACGGGTCGTTTGAAAATGCTCGCGCCAGTTCGATTTCGTAATCTTCACCTGATCGGCGGCCCAAGCCCGCGCCGGTTCGAGATCGCCCGCCTCCCGCGCCGGTTTCTCGGCCAACCTGTTGGCGTAGAGATCCTGCCACCATTGCATGTCGGCTTCCGAAGCGCCGGCGGCACTCATCACCAGCCAATTGTGGGTCAGGTGGTTTGACAGATAGCCGCCATATTGATGTCCCAGCGCCGCGACCGCGCCAGCCAGTCACTGAGGGACGCGCCCATCTGCGGTGCTTTGTAGTAAGTCGTGCCGTCTGTTTGCGTCATGGCGCCCTCTTGAGCCAGACTTGGATCATACGAGACCTTTTAACCGGGATCCAATAGGGGACGGCCATGCTGTCGCATGATCAAAACGAAGCGCTGACCCGCGTCGGCGTGGGCACACCCATGGGCGACCTGTTCCGGCTGTTCTGGATCCCGTTTTATCCGGGCGCGGCGTTGCCGGCCGACGGCCAGCCGAAGCGGGTCAAGTTGCTGGGAGAAGATCTGGTCGCCTTCCGCGACAGCGCCGGCCGGCCGGGCCTGGTCGCCAATGCCTGCCCCCATCGCGGCGCGCCCTTGATGTTCGGCCGCAACGAAGAATGCGGGCTCCGCTGTGTCTACCACGGCTGGAAGTTCGACGTGACCGGCAAGGCGGTGGATTTGCCGGCCGAACCGGCGGGCAGCCGGCTCAAAGACACGGTGCGGCTCAAGGCCTATCCCTGTCTCGAACGCAACAAAGTGCTCTGGACCTATATGGGCCCGAACCCGGAGGCTCCGCCGCTCCTGCCCGAGATCGAATGGAACCTGGTGCCGGACGAGAACGTTTTCGTGTCCTTCCGGGTCCAGGAATGCAATTGGCTGCAGGCGCTGGAAGGCGAGATCGATTCCGCCCACGCGCCGATCCTGCATGGCCGCATCGACAACCGGGGCGCCGTCAGCGATTGGGTGGCGGGCAATGATTTGAGCCCCACATTCAAGTGCCTGCGCCAGCCGTTCGGGCTCAGCATCGCCGCGCGCCGCCGCATCGACGCGGCGACCGACTACTGGCGGGTCAACCAGTTCATGCTGCCGTTTTGGACATTGGTGCCGCCGCAGTCCAAATTTCCGGAACTGAGCGGCCATGCCTGGGTGCCCATGGACGATGAAACCACGCTCTGCCTGATGTTCTCCTACACGCCGGCCGAGCCGCTCTACCCGCGCATGCGCCAAGTGCTGGAAGACGGCAACAAAGGCCGCGAGACCGCACATCCGAGCCGCCACGGCTACGCGCCGCGGCCACCGACCACGCCTTACGGCGACTTCTGGACCAAATACACGCCGACCAACGGCTATGACTTCGATTACGCCAGCCAACAAGACACCTGGTTTTCCGGCATGCCCGGCCTCTGGGTCCAGGACGCCGCCTGCCAGTCCGGTGTGGCACCGATCGTCGACCGCACCCAGGAGCACCTGACCGCCTCCGACGCGGGCATCGTCAGGGCCCGGCGCCTGCTGTTGGAAAGCCTCGCCGACTATCGCGACCGCGGCATCCGCCCGCCCGGCGCCGACGAACCGGAAACGTTCATGGCCCGCGCAGTTTCCGTGCACCTGCCGGCCGACGCGGATTGGGCCAAGGCCTGCGACCCGTTCATGCGGGCCGAACTCGGCGCCGGCTTCGGTTATACGATGTGATACGGACTACCCGACTTCCTCAAGCAACCACTGCTGAAACAGGGTGACCTTGGGTCGGTCCGCATGGGCCTCCGGACAAACCAAGTAGAATCCGAGGCCCATGGCCAAGGCCAAATCAAACGGCGCGATCAAGCGGCCGGCGGCGAGGTCGGCGGCGGCCAGGGTGCGCCAACCGAGCGCCACGCCAGCACCGTCGATGGCGGCCTGCAGGGCATGATCCGGATGACTGAAATGCGGCCCCCGCGCCGGGTCGACGTCGTCTGCGCCGGCCGCTTTGAGCCAGGTCCGCCATGTCGGCGCGGCGGGGTCGAAATCCAGCGACTGATCGTGCAGCAGAGCGTGGTGGCGTAGGTCGCCGGCCATAGCCAACGGAGCATCGGCTTCCAGCAGGCGTGGGCTGCACATCGGCGTCACCCATTCGTCGAACAGCTTGGTCGCATCGAGGCCCGGATAGCGGCCGCGGCCGAGCCGGATCGCGGCGTCGAAGGTATCTCTTTGGAAGTCGATCGCCGCCAGACCGGCCGAAATACGGAGATCGACGTCGGGATAGGCGGCGCCGAAGCGTTCCAGCCGCGGCACCAGCCACTTGCTGGCGAAAGCCGGCGCGACGCTGATCGTCAAGGGGCTCTGCCGGTCGGCATCGCGCAGCCGCTCGACGGCGCGATCCAGGTGCCGGAACCCCTCGCGCAGCTCGGGCAGGAAAAGCTGGCCGACATCGCTCAGCAACAAGCCGCGCGGCAGCCGGCGGAACAGCGGGACGCCGAGGAAAGCCTCCAGGCTTTTGACCTGGTGGCTGATGGCGGCCGGTGTCACATGCAGCTCGTCCGCCGCCTTGACGAAGCTCAAATGCCGCGCGGCCGCTTCGAAGGCCCGCAGCGCGTTCAACGGATATAGTCGTCGTGCCATTTTCGAAGACTTAAATTTTCTAAGCCATAGCACGAGAACATGTCGTTTGTCGAGAGCCAGAAAAGCGCACATTTTAAAGCCTATCGTTATCCAACAAAGGAGCAGAGACCATGCCTAGACTTAACCCCATTGATCCCGATAAGGCTGAGGGCAAGACCAAACAAGTGCTGGACGGGCTGCAGAAATCGCTCGGCATGACGCCCAACATCATGCGCACGTTGGCCAACTCGCCGGCCGCGTTACAGGCCTATGTCGGGTTCTTGGAGGCGCTCGGCGGCGCCGGCGTCGATGCCCAGACCCGCGAAGCCATCGCGCTCACCACCTCGGGCGCCAACGGCTGCGACTATTGCGCCGCGGCGCATACGGCACTCGGCAAGATGCACGGCCTCACCGACGCGGAGACCGGGGCCAATCTGATCGGCCAGTCGTCCGAGCCGACTCGGGCGGCGGCACTCCGCTTCGCCCGCGCCGTCGTCGACAAACGCGGCTGGGTCAGCGACCGCGACCTGGAAGCTGTGCGCGCCGCCGGCTTCGGCGACGCCGGGATCACGGAGATCATCGCGACCGTGGCGGCGACCACATTCTCAAACTACTTCAACCACGTCGCCGAAACCGACATCGACTTTCCAGCCGTCACGGTGGGCGAAAACCGAGCGGCGTGAACGGGTAACAGGCGCCGTTGCATATCAAGGAGGCCATCACATGACTGCCCCGAACCCCTGTTTACCGGCCTGTGGTGCGGGTCCCCAAATGGCCGCCGTTGCGGCGCTCATCAGCCGCGCCGTGGTGGGCCGCGCCAGTGTCGTAGCGCTGGTTCTGGGCAGCGGCCTCACCCTCACTAACCAATCCGGTGCAATTTTCGGCGAGCAAACGCTGGAACTTCTGCCGATCGCGCTCGCCTACCTGACACCGTTCGCCGTGGCGGCGGCCTCGCAAGTACTCGGCATACGCCAGGCGCAATTGATCGCCTGCCGACGGCGACTATCGGACCACCTTCAAGGCTCGTTTTTCGCGACCGCCCTGTCGTACGGCATCCCGTCGAGAACAGTGTTGCTGGCCTTGGTCATTGGTGCGGCGAACACGGCCGTTGTCGTATCGGCAACGATGGCCGACGGCGGCGATCTCGCGACCGTCTCAGTACGTCCGATCGGGCAAGCCTTCGTTCTACCGATGCTGTTCGGCTTGATCTCTCAGACGCTCTCTTTCCGCCGCGCTTCTGCCCGCTCACCACAGGAGGACTGAATCATGACACGACCTGTTGCCCTGATCACCGGGGTCGGCGACGGCACCGGCGCGGCACTGGCCCGGCGCTTCGCCGAAGGCGGCTACGCCGTCGCCATGCTGGCGCGCAACCGCGACCGGCTGCGATCGCTGGAGCAGGAGATCGACCATGCCAAGGCCTATGTCTCTGACCTCGCGGATTTGGGCGGGCTGCTGGCAACCGTGGCGACGGTGCGGGCGGAGATGGGCCGGCCGAGCGTGCTGGTCCACAACGCGGTCTCGGCAACCTTTCAAAACTTCCTCGACGCCGACCCCGAGGACCTGGAGCGGAACTTCCGGGTCAACACCACCAGTCTGCTCTATCTCGCCCGCGACCTCGTCCCGGACATGATCGCCGCCGGGGCCGGCGCCATCATGGTGACCGGCAATACCGCCGCGCTCCGCGGCGTCGCCAACACCGCCGTCTTTGCCCCAACCAAGGCGGCACAGCGGATTTTAGCGCAGTCGCTGGCCCGCGACCTGGGACAGAAGGGCATCCACGTCGCCTACATCACCATCGACGCGGCGATCGACACGCCCTGGACCCGGGTGCCGCTCCACCCGGACAAACCGGAAGACTTCTTCAGCAAGCCCAAAGCCATCGCCGAGGAGGTCTTCCACGTCGCCCACCAGGACCCCTCGACCTGGGCCTTCGACCTGGTCATCCGGCCGTTCGCCGAGAACTGGTGAGCCCGCTCGGCGGGCTTGCCCATGTTGCCTCATTGGCGGATGCTTAAGGCAAACCCTGGGGATGGCGATGATAATCGACAAGAACACCCTCTACGAGGGCCTCGACATGCCGGACCTGGTGGCCACGGCGGTCGCCACAGCAAAGGAAAACAATTTTCCATACTCGTGCGCGCCGGCCCAGGGCCGCCTGTTGCAGGTGCTGGCCGCCGGCCGCGACGGCGGCCGCATCGCCGAGACCGGCAGCGGCTACGGCGCCGGCCTCGCCTGGATGCTAAGCGCCGTCGGCCCGTCGACGCAGTTGATCAGCATCGAGCGCGACGAAGGCCGGGCCGAGGCCTGCCGCACCCTGTTCGCCGACCACGCCAACGTCACGATCCTGCAAGGCGACTGGCACGCCATCATCGCGCACGGTCCCTTCGACCTGGTCGTCCTCGACGGCGGCGGCGGCGGCAAGCGGCAAAACGACCCGCCGGCCGACCCGACGACACTGCTGGTGCCGGGCGGCACCGTGGTGATCGACGACTTCCACCCGCCGGCCGAAGGCTGGCCGCCGGCCACGCCGTCCGGCGCCGACGAACTCGGCCGCGACGTCGACGCCGCCCGCGCCTACTGGTTCAACCACCCCGACCTGCTGACTACGGAATTCCGCGTCCACCCCATCGCCTCCGCCGTCGTCGGTATGCGCCGATAGGTGGTCCGTTCGGCAATCGAACGGGTTGCTGCTTCGTCAAATCTACAACTCACTGTATAATTCAGCCGAACGACCGCATTGGGGCGGGGACATGCACGGCATCGCAAGGGGACACCGATGGACCCACTGACCATCACTATTATTGGTGTGGTGATTGCGGGCCTTGCCCTACTAATTACGATTCCGTCCGGTCTTGTTGATTGGAAAAAACTGTTATCGAAGGAGCCCAGCGAACCAGGGCCAGATCCCGGTCCGCCAGAGCCGCGCGACGTACCGCCGCCGAAACGCAAAGCCAACCCAACGGAAAAATTCCAGCTCGAAAACCTGCCCACGCCCCATTCCGCGGAACTGATCGGCCGCACGGCCGAAAAATCGCTGCTCACCCGGGAATGGAATAACCGTGGCAAGCGCAATGTCCTAGCGTTGATCGCCGAAGGCGGCACGGGCAAGTCGTTTCTGGTGTCGCGCTGGCTGGCGGAGCTGCAAGGCAAAGAGCCCGCGCCCTATGCCGGGGCGGAAGGCGTCTTCACCTGGTCGTTCTATTCGCAAGGCTCCAAGGGCCAGGTCACCAGTTCGGAAGGCTTCTTCTCCGCCCTGTTGCGGAGCTTCGGCGAAGATCCCGAACCTTATGATTCGCTCGGCCGGGCTGACCGTGCGCTGGAGCTGGTGTGCAACGAGACCATGATCCTGGTGCTGGACGGGGTCGAACCGTTGCAGAATCCGCCGGGCCACCCGGACGCCGGGCGTTTCCACGACCGCATCATCGGCGAATTCGCCAACCGGTTGACCGCTCAGCCCTGGCCCGGCCTGGTCATCGTCGCCTCTCGCCAACCGCTCGCGGAACTGGCGGCCCAAGAAGATCAAGCGGTGCGCCACGTGAACGTCGAGACTTTGAAGCCTGAAGACGGCGCCGAACTACTCACCTCCCTCGGCGTTACCGGCCCGGCAGAGGAGTTGCTAAAGGCCGCAAAGGAAATGGGCGGCCACGCCTTTGGCCTGGTACTGCTCGGCCGGTATCTTGTCAACGTGAACGGTGATGGCGACATCTACAAACGCGATCAGGTAAAGCTGCTCTATGAACATGTGGCCGGCGCGGAGAAAGCCAAGGCCATGCTGCGGGCCTATGCGGAGTGGTTCGGTGCAGGAAGCGCCGAGACCGCCATGCTGCATTTGCTCGGCTTGTTCGATCGCCCGGTTCCGATGACCGCGTTGGAAGCACTGGTGGCCGAGCCGGTGATCGCCGGCCTCACCGACCCGTTCCATGGCGCAAAGGCGCCGCCGCTCACCTTGGTGCTCAGTCATCTCGAAGGACTAAAACTGATCACACGTCCCGATGTGGAAACGGTGGACGGCCACCCGTTGGTGCGTGAACATTTCGGCGCCGTCCTTCAGCGGCAAAGCCCTGAAGTCTGGAAACAGGCCCACGCTCGCCTGTTCGAGTATTTCCGCACAATTCCGGACCAGGACCAACCGGGGGACGAGGCCGGCCTCCTGCCGCTATACCAATCCCTCCATCACGGCGTCGCCGCCGGCCGCGCCCAGGAGGCGCTGGACGAGGTTTATTACCGCCGCATTGCCCGCGAAGGCCAAGGCTATGGGGTGAAACAGCTCGGCCTTTTCAGCACCGAACTGGCGGCGCTCGCGGCCTTCTTCCCCGGCGGTTGGCATGATCCGGTGCAAGACATAACCCGGGGTGACCAGGGATATCTGCTCAATTTGGCCGGTTTCCGACTGCGGGCGCTAGGCCGGCTCAAGGAAGCCCAGACCTCTTTCGAACGTAATATCGTGCTGCACATGGAGCTTGAAAACAATCGACCGGTAGCAATTAGCAATAATGTCTTGAGTAGTTTCCTGCTTGTACACGGTGAACTGCAAACCGCGCTGAAGCGGTCGAACGACGCGGTCGCCTTCATCGACAAGTCAGAAGACAAAACCCGGCAAGCGCACTACCGCGCCAACAAAGCCCACGTACTTGCCATTAAGGGCGAGATGCGGGAGGCCGCGGCGCTGTTTGAGGAGGCCGAGCAATTGCACATTCATGCGGAACCGAACATTCCCTACCTCTACTCAATTTCAGGTTTCTACTACACCTCCTTTTTGCTCCGATCCGCGGCAGTCTCGGCACTTCCAGGTCTTGCGGAGCGCGTGCAGGCGACGCTTAAGTTGGCCGAGCAACAGAACTGGTTGCTGGACATCGGTTTCGACAGACTCAATTTGACCCGCATCGCCGCGCTGAGCCGTGACAAATCTGCCTCTGCCCAATTCGCAACCGCCATCGACGCCCTTCGGAAGGCCGGCGATCGGGACCAAATCCCCCGCGGTTATCTTGCCCGCGCCGGATTCCGGCGGGCGCAGGGCGATCTCGCCGGGGCGTGGGAGGATCTGGCTCAGGTCCAGCACATCGCCGAACCGTCCGGCATGCGGCTTTATCTCTGTGATGCGCTGATCGAGGAAGCCTGGCTCCATCATTTAGCCGGCGACGCGGAAGCGGCCCGCAGGGCTTTTGAAAAGGCCAAGGCCGAAGTCGAGGACATGGGCTACCATTGGCAAGACCCCGAACTCGACAAATTGCGCCAGGCGCTTGGTTGATTGGCGATCTCGGCCATTGCAACCGAGCCGGCGCTGGCGTACATGGCTCTGATCATGACCCCAACATCGAAATCGACCGCACCGCGTGCCGCCGGCGAGGAACGGCTCGCCAAGCGTTTGGCGCGCGCCGGGTTGTGTTCGCGCCGGGAGGCGGAACGCTGGATCGTCGACGGCCGCATTGCCGTCGACGGCAAGACCATTCGCACGCCGGCCTTCAATGTCGGGCCCGACGCTCGGGTCGCCGTTGATGGCGCGGCTATTCCGGCCAGCGAGCCGACCCGGCTCTGGCGTTACCACAAACCGCGTGGGTTGCTGACCACCAATCGCGACGAGGCCGGGCGGCCGACGATCTTCGAGCGTCTGCCCGACAGTTTGCCGCGGGTGATTAGCGTCGGCCGGCTGGATTTCAACACCGAGGGGCTGTTGCTGTTGACCAACGACGGCGACCTGGCGCGCAATTTGGAGCATCCGAAGACCGGCTGGCTCCGGCGTTACCGCATCCGTGTCCAGGGCGAGCCGACGCCGAAGACGTTGTCGCAGTTGGCCGCCGGCAAAACCGTGGTCGATGGTGTCGCTTACGGCGCCGTCGATGCGCGGCTCGACCGGGCCGGGACCGGCAACAGCTGGCTGACGGTGCGCCTGCGTGAAGGCAAGAACCGGGAGATCCGGAAGATTTTCGGCCATTTCGGCCATCCGGTGAGCCGCCTGCTCCGCGTCGCTTATGGCCCGTTCCAGTTGGGCAACCTGGCCCGCGGCGCCGTCGAAGAGGTCGGGCCGGCGGTATTGCGCGACCAGCTTGGGTCGCTGCGCCCGCCAGCGCCAAAACGCGACCATGCGCATCGCCGGCGGTAGCGCCCGCGGCCGGCGGCTCCAGGTCCCGGCCGGCCTCACGGTGCGCCCGACCAGCGACCGCATCCGCCAGTCGCTCTTCAACATCTTAGGCCACGCGCCGGCACTCCGCTCCGCGGCCGGGCCGGCGCCGATGGGCCGCTCGGTCCTGGACGCCTTCGCTGGCTCCGGCGCCCTCGGCCTGGAAGCCCTGTCGCGCGGGGCGATCGACGCTACCTTCCTGGAAATCGCCGAAGCGGCGCGCAATGCCTTGGGCACAAACATCCGAAGCGTCGCCCCGGCCGAGGCCGAAGTCCTGGTGATGCGGCGCGACGCCTGCGCGCCAGGCCCGGCGCCACGGCCGCATGATTTGGTGTTCCTGGATCCGCCCTATGGCCGCGACTTGGTGGCGACCGCGCTCGCAGCGCTCGACACCAACGGCTGGATCGGTGGCGACGCCATCCTCATTGTCGAATGCGCCGACAAAGACCAACTCGCGCTGCCGCCGGACTGGACCGCTGTGGACCGGCGCCGCTACGGCCGGACGGCGATCCACATCGCGACTCGTAGCTAGTTTGTTGCGCTCACGCCACTGCGCCCATGGCGCAGGGCTCCGCGGGGGCGGCGCTAACCGCGCCGGGGCCGCAGTCGCGGCCCTGACCGCATAATGCGGTCACCGCCGGCCAAACAGGCTTTCGATGTCGGCGAGCTTCAGCTCCACATAGGTCGGGCGGCCGTGGTTGCATTGGCCGGAATTGGGCGTCACTTCCATCTGGCGCAACAGCGCGTTCATTTCCTCGTGGTTGAGGCGCCGGCCGGCGCGAACCGAGCCGTGACAGGCCATGGTCGAGCAGATCTCTTCCAGGCGCTCGCCCAGCATGGTCGTCTGATCCCATTCCGCCAGCTCATCGGCCAAGTCGCGGACCAGGCCCTGGACGTCGCAGGTGCCGAGCAAGGCCGGCGTCTCCCGCACCACGATGGCGTTGTCGCCGAACGCCTCGATGGCGAGGCCGAGCGCCTGCAGCGCGTCGGCCCGCTTGGCCAGGCCGTGCACAGATGTCTCATCCAGCTCGACCACCTCCGGCAGTAACAGCATCTGGCGCGCCACGCCGGTGTCGGCCATTTGGCTTTTCATGCGTTCATAGACCAGCCGTTCATGGGCGGCGTGCTGGTCGACCAGGATCAGGCCGTCGGCGGTTTGCGCCACGATATAAGTCTCGTGCAGCTGCGCCCGCGCCGCCCCCAGGGGGTGATCTGCGGATATTGCCTCGGCGGCCGCATCGCCCGGCGTATCGGCGCGGGCCGCCGGCGCGCCGATCGGCGCCTGATAGGCGGCCGCCCCTTCGGCCAGGCCGCGGGGCATCGCCCGTGCGGGTGCCGTCGGCCAGGATCCTGCCGGCGCCCGCGGCCCGCTGGCCAAGGCGCCGAGGGCGGCGTTCGACACCGTGGTGGCGGTGCGGTGGCCGGCCTCGGCCAGCACCGCCTTCAAAGCGCCGACGATCAGGCCGCGCACCGGTCCCGGATCGCGAAACCGCACTTCGGTCTTGGCCGGATGCACGTTGACGTCGACCGCTTCCGCCCCCAGATCGAGAAACAAGGCCAGCATGGGATGGCGGTCGCGCGCCAGCAGGTCCGCATAGGCGCCGCGCACCGCGCCGGAGATCAGCTTGTCGCGCACCGGCCGGCCGTTGACGAAGGCGTACTGCATCTGGGCGTTGCCGCGGTTCAGGGTCGGCAGGCCGATATAGCCGCGTAACTGCACGCCGTCGCGCTCGGCATCTACGGCCAAGGCGTTGTCGGCGAAGTCGCGGCCCATGATGGCGCCGAGGCGGTCGAGCCGGGCGGAGAACAGCTCGCCCTGGGCCGGGCGGACGCGCAAGGTGGTGCGGCCGCCGTCGGACAAGGTGAAGGCGATCTCCGGATGGGCCATGGCCAGGCGGCGGACGACATCGCCACACGCGGCATATTCGGTGCGCGTGGTTTTGAGGAATTTGAGCCGCGCCGGTGTGGCGAAAAACAGGTCGCGGACCTCGATCCGCGTGCCGGCCGGCATCGCCGCCGGCATCGGCCGCGACTTGACGCCGCCATTGACCGTCAAGGTCCAGGCGCTGTCGTCGTCGGCGCGCCGGCTGGTCAAGGTCATGCGGCTGACCGCGCCGATCGACGGCAAAGCCTCACCGCGGAAGCCGAGCCAGCGGATGTCGGAAAGATTGTCATCGGAAAGCTTTGAGGTGGCGTGGCGCTCGACCGCCAAGGCCAGTTCCTCAGGCGCCATGCCGGCGCCGTCGTCGCTGACCGATATCAGCGCCCGGCCGCCGTCGCTGACGATGACGTCGATTTGGCCGGCGCCGGCGTCGATGGCGTTTTCGACCAGCTCTTTGACCGCGCTCGCCGGCCGCTCGATCACCTCGCCCGCGGCGATGCGGTTAATCGTGGCGTCGGCAAGGATGCGAATCATCGGGTGACCTCTTTGGCACAACCAGTCTGCACCAAGCCGCGGTGGAATTAAACCGCCGGCGCTGGACCTGGTTCGATTTCCACCGAATCATGTCTCTTGTGTAGCGCTCACGCCAATGCGCCGGCGGCTCATGGCTCCGCGGGGGCGGCGCTAACCGCGCCGGGGCCGCAGTCGCGGCCCTGACCGCGTTCTTTCGAACGCGAACGCGGTCTTTTTGTAGCGCTCACGCCAATGCGCCGGCGGCGCATGGCTCCGCGGGGGCGGCGCTAACCGCGCCGGGGCCGCAGTCGCGGCCCTGACCGCGTTCTTTCGAACGCGAACGCGGTCTACCCGGTCTCTTCGATCCCCGCGGGATTGCCGACGATGACGACGATCATGGAGTCCGGCCGTAACAGCCGGGCGGCGACGCGGGCGATGTCTTGCCTGGTCACCGCGTTGATCAGACCGGCGCGGCGCTCGAGATAATCGATCCCCAGATCGTGGCGTTGAACGGACACCAAGATACCGGCGATGCGCCCGTTCGAGGTCAACCGCAACGGAAACGAGCCGTTGAGATAGGTCTTGGTATCGGCGAGTTCTTCTTCCGTGACGCCGCCGTCGCGCAAACGCTCGATTTCGATGTCGGTCAGTTTCAAGGCTTCGGCAACATTGGCGTTGCCGGCGGCGAAGCCGCCCATAAAGAGCGACGATTGCTTCAAGGGGTAAAGATAGGAATAGATCGAGTAAGTCAGGCCGCGGTCCTCGCGCACGCTTTGCGACAGGCGAGAGGTCAAGCCGCCGCCGCCAAGCACGTGGTTCATGACATACGCCGCATAATAATCCGGATCGTCGCGGGCGATGCCGCGCATGCCGAACATGACGATGCTTTGCGGGGATTGCTGTTGGACCACGCGGACGACCCGTTTGTCCGGCGGTACCGACGGGCGCGCCGCCGGCACCACGGCTTTGGCCGGCAAGGCGCCGAAGGTGCGGTCAAGGTAGCCGGCCAGTTCGGCCGCCGTCATGTCGCCAACCACGGCGATGATCATGTTGTCTTTAGCGATCCGTTTGCCAACGAAGTCGCGCATATCGTCGGTGGTGATCGCCTTGACCGATGCCTCGGTGCCAATGGTCGGGTCGCCATAGGCATGTTCGGGGAACGCCACTTTGTACCAGGTGCGTCCAACGATCGACCGGGGGTCGGTCCGATTGCGGTTAAGCCGGGTCAGGATCTGCCGGCGAATGCGGTCGACCGGTTCGGCATCGAAGCGCGGCGCGGTCAACGCCGAGCCAAACAAGCGAAATGCTTCCGCCTTGTTGTCCGACAACGTCCGCACGGTGCCGCTGAAGACATCGCGCCCGGCATCGAACGACAACTCGATCGACAAATCCTTCAGGCGCATCTGAAAGGCTTGCGAATCGAGGTCGCCGGCACCTTCGTCGATCAGGCCTGACACCAGGTTGGCGAGGCCGGCCTTACCGGCCGGATCGCCGCGCGCCGCGCCGGTCCAGGCCACTTCCATGGACAAAATCGGGATCGAGGTTTCGCGAACCAACCACGCCTCGATGCCGAGCGGGCTCACTACCCGCTCGATCTTGGTCGCGGCCGTGCTGGTGGTTGCCAAGGCACCGGCCAGCGCCAGAACCAGAAGAAGCAGTCTTGGCTTGAACACGCCGGGTCTCCGTCAAGATTGGGGTTTGGGTTTCAAGATGCCGGTCACCGACCGTCTCATGTCCAATACATATCGTGCGGCGCGGTTGACTTGCTCGACGGTCACCTTGCCGATGCGTTCGGGCCAGCTTTCGATTTGCGCGATGGTCAATCCCGAGGTCAGGCCCATGCCAAAAATTCGGGCGCCGGTCCCTAAGCTGTCGCGGGCGTAGGTCGCCGAGGCACGCATGCTTGTCTTGGAGCGCGCCAGTTCTTCTTCCGTGACGCCGCTTTTAAGCACTTCGGCGATGACCGCGTCGACCGCGGCTTCGATGGCGGCGACGTCACCGCCAGGTTTCGGTTGCGCCGAAAACCAAAACCGGGTCAGGTCGTAGTCGAGGCCGCTGTAATAGGCGCCGGCGGAAGCGGCGATGCCTTGCTCGATCACCAGCGACCGATAAAGCCTGCCGGTGGCGCCACCGCCCAAGATGTCCGCCAAGAGATCGAGCGGCAGCGCATGTTCGGTGGCGCCGCCATGGGCGCTGGGTGCCAAATAAGAGCGCTGCCAGGCCGGCTGCGATACGCGCACATCACTCAACACCACACGGCGCGGCGCGATCTGCGGCGGTTCCTTGATGCGGGCGCGTGCCGGCACCTCGCGCCGGGCGATCGGCCCGTAATGCTTCTCCGCCAACGGCCGGACGTCGTCGATTGTAACGTCGCCGGCGATGATCAGTATCGCGTTGTTCGGCGCGTAATAGCGATCATAGAAGGCGATGGCATCGGCCGCCGTCAGCTCTGCGATTTCGTGCTGCCAGCCGATGATAGGAATGCGATAGGGATGGGCGAGATATTGCGCCGCCGCCATTTGCTCCGACAACAGCGATGACGGATTGGCATCGGTCCTTTGGCGGCGTTCGGAAATGATGACCTGGCGTTCCGGATCGACCACGCCATCGGACAGCTTCAGATTGCGCATGCGATCGGATTCCATGGCCATGACCAGATCGAGCTTGTCGACCGCCACGTTCTGAAAATAGCCGGTGTAGTCGAACGACGTGAAAGCGTTGTCGGCGCCGCCGTTGCGCGAAATAATCTTGGAGAACTCACCGTCGGCGAATTTTGCCGTGCCACGGAACATCAGATGTTCGAGGAAATGCGCGATGCCAGACTTGCCGGGCTGCTCGTCCGCCGCGCCGACTTTGTACCACACCATGTGCGTGACCACCGGCGCCCGGTGGTCGGAGATGACAACCACTTGCATGCCGTTTTCGAGTTCAAAACTCTGCGGATTGAACAGGCCAGCGGCGGCCGGAAAGGCGGCGGACATCAGGCCGATGATTATCGCAGCTAGGAATGTCTTTGCGGACATCGATTAAGGACGCTCCGTGATCAGTCGCGGTTAGGAACCAGGTTTGGATGTAATCTATGATGGTGGATTCACAAACTGAACTCCGCATCACAATTCAGCGAGTCCAAACCGGTCGGTGCGCCGGCCCCTAGAAGACGCCTTCGAACATCGACCGTTTGCGGCGGCGAATCTGCGGTGTCACCCCTTCGGTGGCCGGTTTGCCGAGGGCGGCGTTTTCCCGCAACCGCTTGGCCTCTTCACTGGGATTGATGACAGTGCCGAAAGGCGGTTGGGTCTGCCAGAAAATCAGTTTATCGACGAAAGATTTGTCCTTTTCCTCGATCCGGCTGTTGTCCTGGGCGACGACCCGGCGAATGTTGGGATCGGGATTGTCCGCGCCGGCCAATTTCAGCAACGCCGCTTCGCCGGTGCTTTCCGGCGCCGGGCTGGCATTAGTCGCGGTGCCTTGCAACAGCGCTGACCCTGACGGCGTCGATTGTGCCGTATCAGTTGGTTCTTTCCAAAGCGTCTTGCGGGCCTCTTCGCTCGGCGTCTTTTCTTGAGGCCGTGGCGCGCCGGGGGTCGGTGGGCGAAGATTGTAGTCCGGCGGCAGGTTCAACGGCGCCTTGGTTACCACATTGAACTCGTCGGGCACCTGTTTGGTCAGGCCCAGCGTCTCCTGAAACGATTCGCAAGCGCCGAGTGCCATGACGGCGACCGCCGCCGCGATTAGGCGAAACCCAGTGCGGCCTTGATTCGATTTACGCTTCATGGACCCTATTTAAGCGATTTTTCGCCCAAGAACAAGGAATCGTAAAGCAACACGCCGACGCCGGCGACGATTGCCATATCCGCCACATTGAACGCCGGCCAATAATACGCGCCCAAATGAAAGGAAAAGAAATCCGCGACCATACCGCGGGCCACCCGATCAATGGCGTTGCCCACGGCGCCGCCGATTACCAGACCGAGGGCCACCGCCAGCCACCAGCGCTCAGCGCGTTTAAGCCAGACGCCAAGCCCGATCGAGACAGCCACCGACAGCGCTACGAAAACCCAGCGCACGATCTGAGATTCGGACGCGAACAGACCAAAACTGGCGCCTCTGTTCCAGACCATGACCAGGTCGAAAATCGGCGCCACTTCCAGCGGCCGGAAGAACCGCGCCGCCATGAAATCGATCAGCAGGAATTTGCTGAGCTGATCGGCGATGACCACGACAAGAGCGATCAACAATCCGGTCCGAAGCATCGCCACGGAATTCAGCCGATCGCGTCGCGGCAGCGTCCGCAGAGCGCCGGCGCGTCCGCGCCGCCCGTCACGTCGGGTAGTATCATCCAGCAGCGTTCGCATTTTTCGCCCTCGGCGAGGGCCGGTGCGACCGCGACATCGGCGACATCGTCCAATCGAAAGGCGCCCGCCGGCGCCGGATCGGTGGTCAATTCCGCCCCGGAGGTGATGCAAACTTCCGACACATCGATGCCGTCGAAGGCGTCGACGTAAGCCTCGGTGGTATGGATCCGCGGCGCCGCCTGCAGGCTGGCACCGATGCGTTTTTCCTGGCGCTCGATTTCCAGGGCGCCGGTGACGACCCGGCGAAGGTCGCGAACGCGGCTCCATTTCGCCGCCAGATCGGCGTCCTTCCATGGCTCCGGCATGGCAGGGAACAGCCTGAGATGCACCGAACCGGTGTCGGAAGGATTGCGCGCGAGCCAGGCTTCCTCGGCGGTGAAGCACAACACCGGCGCCAGCCACGCGGTCAGGCAGGAAAAGATCTGGTCGAGCACGGTGCGCGCCGCGCGCCGCCGGACCGAGTCGCGCGGATCGCAATAGAGCGCGTCTTTGCGAATATCCAGATAGAAAGCCGAAAGATCGACCGTGCAGAAATTATACAGCACGACATAAAGCCGATGGAAATCAAAGCCCTCACAACAGGCCCGCACTGTTTCGTCAAGCTCCGCCAAGCGGTGCAGAACCCAGCGTTCCAATTCCGGCATCTCGGCGTCGGGCAACCGTTCCGCTTCATCGAAGTCGTTGAGGTTGCCGAGCAGGAACCGGAGCGTGTTGCGCATCCGCCGATAGGCATCGACCTGGCCGCGCACGATTTCCTGACCGATGCGCACGTCTTCGGAATAATCCGTCGACACCACCCAGAGCCGCAGGATATCGGCGCCGTGTTGTTTGATCACGTCTTCCGGCAGCACCGAATTGCCAAGCGATTTGGACATCTTTCGGCCTTGGCCATCCAAGGCAAAGCCGTGCGTCAAGACCGCCTCGAACGGCGCCTGCCCGCGTGTGCCGCAGGCCTCCAGCAGCGACGACTGAAACCAGCCGCGGTGTTGGTCGGAGCCTTCGAGATAGAGCGAGGCGGGCCATTTCAAGTCGGGATTGTCCTCCAGCACGAAGGCATGGGTTGAGCCCGAATCGAACCAAACATCCAAGATGTCGTGGACCATCTCGAAATCGGCGGCCTCATAGTCGTTGCCCAGGAAGCGGCTCGGTTCACTGTCGAACCAGGCATCGCAGCTCTCTTCGCCGACCGCCTTGACGATGCGTTCGTTGACTTCTGGGTCGCGTAACGGCTCGCCGGTCTTCTTGTTGACGAAGACGGTGATCGGGACGCCCCAGGCACGCTGCCGCGACAACAGCCAATCGGGCCGTGTCGCCACCATGTCGTAGAGGCGTTTTTGTCCCGACGGCGGGAAAAACCGGGTTTCTTCGATCGACGCCAACGCCCGGCCGCGCAGGCCGGTCTCGCTCATGGAGACGAACCATTGCGGCGCGTTGCGAAAGATCAACGGCGCCTTCGAGCGCCAGGAATGGGGATAGGAATGCACCAGCTTGCCGGAGGCCAGCAGGGCATTGGCGTCCGCTAACGCCGCGACCATCGCCTTGTCGACCTTGAAGACATGCTGACCGGCGAACACCGGCACATGATCGAAGTAGAGGCCACCCTCATCCACCGTATCGGGCACGGCGATGCCGTGGCGGACGCCAAGATCGAAGTCATCGGCGCCATGCCCCGGGGCGACATGCACGAAGCCGGTGCCTTGTTCGGCGTCAACGAAGTCGGCGGCCAACAGCGGCACGTCGAAATCATAGCCCTGGCCGCGAAACGGATGGGCGCAGAGCGTGCCGGCGAAGTCGCTTACGGTTTCGCGGCGCTGCCAGTCTTCGATGCTGGACGCCGACGCCACCGACGCCGCCAAGTCGTCGGCGACGACCAGGCGATCGCCCGGTTGCGCCACGGCGCCGTCGGCGACGGCCGCCACCTCATAGACGCCATAGGCGATGTCGGCATGATAGGCGATGGCACGATTGCCGGGGATGGTCCAAGGCGTGGTCGTCCAGATCACCACCGCGGCCCCCGCCAGCGCCGGATTCTGCGTCTCGACGACCGGGAAGCGGACATGGATGGTGGTCGAAGTGTGGTCGTGATATTCGACCTCGGCCTCGGCCAAAGAGGTTTTTTCGACGACCGACCACATCACCGATTTGGCGCCCTTATACAGGCTGCCATCCATCAAGAACTTGAGAAGTTCACGGACGATCTGCGCCTCGGCACCATAGGACATGGTCGTATAGGGATGGTCCCAATCGCCGAAGACGCCCAAGCGCTTGAATTCTTCGCGCTGGATATCGATCCAGCGGTCGGCGAATTCGCGGCATTCCTGGCGGAATTCGGCGATCGGTACGTCATCTTTGTTGCGGCCGCTGGATCGATATTTTTCCTCGACCATCCATTCGATCGGCAAGCCATGACAGTCCCAGCCCGGGACATAGTTGGCGTCCTTGCCGAGCATTTGCTGGGACCGGTTGATGACGTCCTTGAGGATCTTGTTCATCGCGTGGCCGAGATGGATGTTGCCGTTGGCATAGGGCGGCCCATCGTGCAGCAAGAATTTCGGCCGGCCCTTCGCGTCCTCGCGCAGCAGCCGCCAAAGATCGATTTTCGCCCATCGTTCCAAATAGTCAGGTTCCCGTTTCGGCAAACCCGCTTTCATTGGAAAATCGGTTTTCGGCAAAAATAGTGTGGATTTCAGATCAGTGCTCATGACTCACTCGCCTGCTCTTACGAACTGCTCTAGTTCTTAAGATAAAGCGACCCTGTGTCGGAAAAGTTCGGACTCTAGATCGGATAAACCGGCGGCAACCGCCAGACGCCCGGCCTTCAAACGAAGACCGGGACGATAATTCGATGACCGGACGCGGTGTGGATCCATTGAGTCATGTTTGTCTCCGCGCCCCTTTTAACAGGCCGATCTCGAGCTGTCGACCGTCTCCGGATCGAGACTGTCGATGGCATTTTTTGGGTCCGCCAAGCACTCTCTCGCCTTGGCGGTGTCTTCGGCGATCTGTGCCTTGAGGCTGTCCAAGCCGTCGAATTTACGCTCGGATCGCAAAAATTCGGTGAATGCGACGCGGCAGGTGCGGCCATAAAGATCGCCGGAGAAATCGAGCAAGTGCACTTCCAAAACCGCGTTCGTCTTGCCAAAGGTCGGACGGCGACCCAAATTCGCGACGCCGTCATGCCAGACCGTCTGACCGTCCTCGACCCAGCCGAGACGCACCGCGTAGACACCGAACGCCGGCTCGATATAGCCGGTCACGTCGAAATTCGCGGTTGGAAAGCCGAGTTGGCGACCGCGCTTGTCGCCAGTAACGACGACGCCTTCAACTTCCCACCAATGGCCCAGCAAGTGGGCCGCCTGATCCGGCGCCCCTTGCCATAGGCAATCGCGAATGCGTGACGAGGAATAAACCAATCCGCCGTTGGCAACCGGATCGACCACGGTGACGGTAAAACCGTGCTTGGCGGCGCTTTCGCGGAGTTTGTCGACGTTGCCGCTGCGCTTATGACCGAACGCGAAATCGTAACCGACGACCGCATGATTGGCCGCCAGCCGATCGACTAGAATCTCTTCAACGAAGGCATCCGCCGACATCTTGGAAAACGCCCGGTCGAACGGCAGGGCCAACAGCAAGTCAATGCCGAGGCCTTCCAGCAAGCGCCGTTTTACCGAAAACGGCGTCAGCCTAATCGGCGGGGCTTCCGGCGCAAAGAATTCCCGGGAATGGGGCTCAAAGGTCATGACCGTCAACGGCAGTCCATCCGTCGTGGCCCTGCGGCGGGCTTGACCGATGACTTGCTGATGGCCGCGATGGACGCCATCGAAATTGCCGATAACGACGATGCCACCGACAAGCGCCTCAGGAATACGCCGGTTGTCCGTCACCACATGCATGGGCACCGGCCCAATCATGTCTGATCGTCGCGCCGCGGCACCAACAGTTCCGCCTCTCCCTTGATCACAGCCTTGCCGGCGACGCTGCACAGGCAATCGAAGCGCACGCGCCCGCGTTTGGCATCTATATCGGCCACTTCCACCCGGGCCAGTACGGTATCGCCGATCCTGACCGGCGCGGTGAACTTCAGATTCTGCGACAGATAAATACCGCCTGGGCCCGGCAATTTAGTGCCGAAAATCGCCGAAAGATAGCCGGCCGACAACATGCCGTGGGCGACCCGCCCCTTGAAGATCGTGGCCTTGGCGAAGTCTTCATCAAGGTGAACCGGATTGGTGTCGCCCGATACCTCGGCAAACATTAGGATATCCGCCGCTTCGACGGTCCGGGCAAGCTCGGCGCTCATGCCGACGGCCATGTCCTCGAGGAAAGTCCCTTGCTGAGCGGCGCCCGGATCCATCGAATTGTTCATGCGTCATTCGCCTTTGATGCTGCATCTGCACAAAATTTGTGCGGCGCAATCTACCACATGGCCGCGGCTTGGCAAGCGGCCAATCCCAGGCGCCGACGCCGGCGTTTCGGTAAGGACAGATTTACCAATTGTTAGCGGCCGAACCCTATCGTCGGGCAAGCCTACACCGAGATTTCGGCGCAATGCCGCTTCCAATCACCGGCGCCGACCGCCGCTTATTCGATGGGCATTGGGTCGCGACGGGAGTACCACGAATGTCTTTGAATAAGGCACCGCGTTCGGTCAAATCGCTCTATCGGGATTGTTGCGAGCTGGCACGCTATATCGCGACGGCACGCCGAGAAATCGTCGAAATGCGCCCGGCTAATCTGACGACCAGCCAAATTCCACGGGCCGGTCAGGAGTTGGACGCCATCGTCAAGGCGACCGAATCGGCCACCAACACCATCATGGAAGCCGCCGAAGAGATTATGGCGGACGCCAACGGGTCCGACGCCATTAACGACGCCTGCATGCGCATTTTCGAGGCCTGCTCCTTCCAAGACATCACCGGCCAACGGGTCACCAAAGTGATCGGCACGCTGGAATACATCGAAGACCGCCTCGGCGCGCTGCAAAGCGCCTGGGGCCCTGATCTGGAGGACCCGCCGGCCAACACTGAGCTTGCTTCCGGCGACGACGAAGCCGGCCTGCTAAACGGCCCGCAATTGGACGGCGACGGCGTCTCACAAGATGACGTCGACCGCCTGCTCACCGGGTCAACCCCGCCGGCATCAGAGAAAAAGTCCTCGCAATCGGATATTGACGCCCTGTTCGACTGAGCTGGCCTACCAACGCAAGCCGCTGAGCATGCCGGTCGGCTTGATCTCACTCGACGCCAGACTCTGCCGCACCGCCGCGATATCGGGCACCATGCCCGGTTCCACGCCGAAGTCACGGGCATGAATGCCGCTGACCGCGAACATGCTGTCAATGCCGGCATTGTTGGCCCCGGCGATGTCCGTTCGCAAGGAATCGCCGACCGCGAGAATGCGCTCGGCCGGGATGCCGTTGAGATGCCCAAAGCATAGGTCATAGACCGCGCGGTGCGGTTTGCCGTGCCAGTAGACATTGCCGCCGCGGTCTTCATAGGCCTTGGCGAGCGCGCCGGCGCAGGGCTGCTCGGAATCGCCGATATGCACAACTAAATCGGGATTGCCGCAAACCATCGGCAAACCCGCCGCCAGTCCGCTTTCCAGGACCGGCATATAGGTCTCAACGGTTTCCCGCGTCGCGTCGGCCAGACCCAGATCCAGAATGAATTGTGCGGCATCGATGGTGTCGACCGCGACATAGTCGGTGCCGGCAAGCATGCCGGCATCGGCTTCCTTGCCCAAATAATAATACGCCCAACCGAGTCCGGCATGCCAATCGTCCCGGCGCAACTGCAGCGCGCGCAACGTCGCGTCGCCGGACGTCACGATTCGGTCGTAACAGTCCGAGCCGATGCCGATGCCGTCCAAAATATTTGCGACGATTCCGGCCGAGCGCGGCGCGTTGGATAAAAACAAGATAGCCTTGCCAGTGCTCCGCAGTCGCGCCAGGCAATCGACGACACCGGGCAATGGCTCCAAGCCGTTATGAACGACGCCCCAAAGGTCCAAGATAAACGCGTCATAGTGCTCAGCCAGTCCGGCTAGCCCTTTGTGGTAAGGGCAGTTCTCAGATACTTGCATGATTTCCGTTCAGTGGCTCTTCGGCCGTTTTACAGATCCTGTGGGGATGGTCGCGGCTCGCCGAACAGGTAGCCCTGCGCTAGATCGACATTGTGCTCGAGCAAACCGACGACGGCGTTTTCATTCTCGACCCGGCCGGCGACAAGATGGATGCCTGATTCGGCCATGGCAAGCCGCAAATCATTGATATCCACCGTCCCGTCGATCGAATCGGCGCCATTCAACAAAATGCCGGCATCGATCTTCATGTAATGCACACCTTTGCGCGCAAAATCGCCGTAATCGACGTCAACCGAAGACACGCCGTCCACGGAAAGCCGATAACCGAGATCGGTCAACAGGCGCAGTTTTTGACCGAGCCGCCGGTCGCGATCGATCATGTCGGTTTCGGAAAATTCGAATATCAAGCGCTCGACGAGCTCCGGATTGTTTTCGAGATAATCCAGAAACTGCTCGAAAAACGCGTCGTCTTGCAAGGTATGACCGGAGATATTGCAGAAAAAAGCGATGGCGTGGTCGGATTTGCGCAGGCGCCGAACCAGCTGCACGCACTGAAACAATAAGAAATTGTCGATGACGACAATGAGCCCTTCCGCCTCGGCGATCTTCAAATAGCTGTTCGGTTCGATGATCCGGTTGTGGCCGTCGCGGATGCGCGACAAACATTCGTAGAACCGGACCTTGCGCTGGGGCAGGGTAACCACCGGCTGCAGATAGAGCTCGATGCGATTGGCGGAGAGCGCCGATTTGACCACATCGATGCCGGCCACGTCACCATTCAAGATGACCGGCCCCAACACCGCCGGATCGTCTTCAACGATCCGCCCCGTGGTGTCGATGGCACTGGCTGCCGACACAAGCGGCGGCTCATGTTTGTTGGCCACCAATTGCGACAACATGGCCCGGACTTGGCGCATTTCTTCAACCAATTCGGTGCGACGGTCGGCCGGTTGGGATTTTTCGATCTGATCCTTCAGGCGGCCGATCTCCTCGATCGCCTGATTGTGGGCGACGCGGAGTTCATAGACCTCGTCGAAAAGATCGAGTTCGTCGGAGCGGCGCGCCATGACTTCATGCGCCAGGGCGCCGACCATGAACACCATAGCCGCCGCCAGCCAGGCAACAAACGGCTCCAGGGCAGGAAAGAAATCCGGCAGCCAAAGCGCCACCACAACGGCGCCTGCTGCATACAGCAGGAAAATCGCGATATGGGCGAAAATCGCCATTCAATATTTGCCCTTCGTCATATTGCCGCACCGACACCGGGCGCCCATCCGATACGGGGAACAACATGTTTGCCGCACATGTCGCGTCAAGAGGCCGAAATGATAGGTCAGCACTCTACCACACGCACAGACACTGTCGAGATATCCGAAACTGCTCTAGCGACGGCGATCGCCCTGGCCGTCAACGGCCGCCGAACACCCGGTAGGCCGTTGCCACGCGGCTCACGGTGGTGAGCCAGCAAAGCCCGCCGAATACCCAGGCCAGGATCGGAAATGCCTGGGGCCACAAACACATGGCCACGAAAAACGCAATGGTTTCGGTGCCTTCGGTCAAGCCGCCAATATAATAGAGCGACTTTGTGCCACGCGTCGCCGTGGTCATTTGGTGCTTACTGGCGACGGCGGCAAATGCTAGGAACGTGGTGCCGGTGCCCATGAAACTCACCACCAGGAATGCGGCCGGAATCGCATGTTCGGGTTGGCCCAATGCAAAACCGAATACGACAGTCGCATAGAACACAAAGTCGCAAACGATATCGAGATAGCCGCCAAAATCCGTCGGCCCGTTGGCCCGCGCGACGGCGCCGTCGAGGCCATCGGTAAACCGGTTTGCCAGGATCGCGATCAGCGCCCAGTCATAGCGCCCATAGGCCAAGAGCGGCAACGCTGAGAGACCGACCAAGAATCCGACAATCGTTACCGAATTGGCGCTAACTGAAATCGCGGCCAAACGGGCACCGAGCCAATTCAGTGGCGGATCTATCAAACGCCGCGCGGCGGCATCAAACATTGCCTTACCTCTATCTGCCGAGACCCAACGGGCGGCAATCACCCATTAATGCAGATATACAGATCCGGCCTCGACAAACAACTCACAAGTTCCGGCGGCCCGTTAACCACCTTTGGTGGTGGTTCGTTTACGACGTTCTTTAAATTGAAATCAACGAGAATTCTTCAAGCTGCCCCTAGATAACAAAAGCGATCGACAGGGCGTCAGCGAAGACCATGGGAAGCACAGGGCGAAGTGACCGGAAAATCCACCCGGACGGCCGGCGCGGCGACGCGTCGCCGGCTTTCCGTCAACGGTTGAACAGACGGATCGAACAATCCACGGATCGCATGGCGCTAATGAACGGCACGCTCGTCGGCCGTACGCCGACAAAGGATGACATCCTACTGTCTTCCAACGACTATCTCGCCATTGCCAATCATCCCGATATCATCGGCCACCAGATCGACGTGATGAAGCAATTCGGCAACGGCGAGGTGATGTCGGCAGTGTTCCACACAAACGACAATCCGCAACGGCAGACGGAAAGGCGCTTCGCCGGCTTTCTCGGAACCGGCGATACGATGATCAGCCAATCCGGCTGGGCCGCCAACGTCGGCCTGGTCCAGGCGATCACCGAACAAGACACCAAGGTCTATATCGACTTTCTTGCGCACCGGTCGTTATGGGAAGGCATCCTCGGCGCTGGGGCTAAACCGATTCCGTTCCGCCACAATAGCCCGGAGAGCCTCGTCAGACAGATCGCGAAACATGGACCGGGCATCGTTATCGTTGATTCCGTATATAGTATTGATGGCAGTGTCTGCCCGCTTGAGACAATTTTGAACGGCGCGAAACTCGCCGATTGTGTGACCGTCGTCGACGAGTCTCACTCGCTTGGCACGCATGGCCCGGAAGGGCGCGGCCTGGTCGCCGAGCTTGGCCTGGAACATCTGACCGACGTGCGCACCGCCAGCCTGGCCAAAGCGTTCGCCGGGCGCGGCGGCCTGATCGCCGGATCCGCCGACCTGATTGACTTCCTGCGCTATGAAGCCCTGCCCGCGATATTCAGTTCGGCCGTGGCGCCCGGTGAGTTAGCCGGCTTCGACGCCGCCATCGGCATTATCAGTGCCGCCTCGGACCGGCGCCGACGCCTGGCGGCCAACGCCGATTATCTCAGACATGGCCTCGCCGACCTCGGATACGACGTCGCGGTCAGTCAATCCCAGATTGTCTCGCTCGAGGGCGGCAAAGAGGCCAACGCCATCGCCTTGCGGGATGCATTGGAGGCGCGCGGGGTCTTTGGCGCCCTGTTCCTGTTCCCGGCAACGCCCAGAAATCGTGCGATGGTGCGGTTTTCTGTGCATAGCGACCTGACACGAGAGACGATTGATCAGGTTTTGAGCGTATGCGGCGAGATCCGGGGTCTCAAAGGTTTGAAATGCCGATCTTTGACGGCCCGATTGGACCGACGGAAAGCAAAGGCCTTTGCCGCTTAGGGCGGTTGGTCGATCATGCTCTAGTTACTGAAATTCGCGATCCAGTTGATCGAGGTGGTCTTCGAAGCTCGTAAGCGGCGGACCGTCGGTGACATTCGGTGGGTTGGTTATGGCGGCCCAATAATAGGTTTGCCCGGCCTGCAATATATTCGCCTCATGCAAACAGTCCTTCCAATCGTCGCAATCGGGACTGTAGTAGCCTTCGCTCCGCCAGAAATTGGGTACCATTTTTCGTGACGCCAAGGCCGCGACCAAGGCGCTCGGCGCATCCTGATGACTGGCAATTTCCCATTGCGCCTTCATGTCGTCTTCGGTGTGGACGCAAAGCAACGTCGCCTCGCCCGTCGCCGTCGCCGTCAAGACGCCCTTGCCGTCCGCGGCCAGATAATGTTCGCAAATGTCACGGCGCCGGACAAAGTCCGCAAACATCGCGGCAAACTGCGGATCGCTGAGGAACGTCGGCGCCGCCGTGCCGAGTATCTGCAACAAAGTCTCCAGATCCTCTTCTGCCTGAATGTTGTGCAACGCCTCGATATGGTTTTCCACTTGCGTCAAAGCGTCCGGGTCGCTTTTGACGATAAACTTGTCGATCAGGCCACGGTTGAACGCGTCGATCGCTGTCTGCAGATCGGCTTTACCGGTCAACAATATTCGGCGCAGTGACCGCGCCGGAAGATTGTCGCAGAATTGCAGGCCGTCCATCGCCGGCATGTCGTAGTCGACTACGACAACGGTGACCGGATCGAAGCGCCGCGGGTCCTTTATCATGTTGGCGAAACGCGACAAGGTGACGGTGACATCGCGATCCGACAGCGTCGCGTCTTGGCCGTCGGCAGCGTCGCGCTGTTGCACGATTGCGGTCACTTGCGAGGCGTCCGCCGGCATCCGCGTGCCTACGAATTCCAGGGCTGCTTCCGGGCGATCGAAAATGTGGCAGGCGAACTTGTCGGAGAATACCGGCCTGATCGACTGGAGAAACGATCGATCATCGTCGATGAAGGCGACCGTCGGCGGCCGATGATAGGGAAGAACATGGTGCACCTTGCTTTTCATCCTTTGCCTCACACTTTCGGAAACCGCAGACGAAATTCCGTGAACTGATCGAGTTCCGACCGACAGGTGATGTCGCCGCCAAGACCGCGCATGACCATCCTGCAATAGGCTAGGCCGAGGCCGGTTCCGACGCCGCGGTCGAGGGACGAAATAAACGGTTCGAATATCTTCGGCAACAGTTCCGGTGCGATGCCCGGGCCATCGTCGCGAAAAATCAACCAATTCGCCTCCGGTTCCGTTCGCGCCTCGATCCAGATTCTTCCTTCGCCGTTTCGTTGAACGAAATACAGCGCATTCTTCAGCAAATTGAAGAGTACGTGGATCACCATGTGCTCCGACCCGTCGAACTCAAACCCATCGGATTTGTTCCAATCAATGGCGTCTCTTTCGACCTCGGATTTGAAAACATATCGGGCCAAGGCTTGGTCGACGCAATCGTTGATCGCGCATCTTCTGAACTCTTCCGGCTGGATATCGATCCGTCCGGCATTGTTCAGCAGCATGTCGATGACAACGTTGGCTTGGTCGGCTTCAGCCGAGATGCGCTGCGCCGTGGAAGACAGTTCATTCAATTGGCCACGCCGGATGCGCTCGACATCGACGCCGCTTTCGCGCGCCAAGCGATAGGCCTCGATTAATTTTGGCAGGTATCTTTCCTGCGCTGTCGCGTTCGCTTTGATTGCCAAAAGCGGCGTACGCATCTCGTGTGCAATATTACCTGCGGCCATCAACATGGCGCGCATGCGTTCTCGTATAACCAATTCGGATCTGTAGTTGGCGGCACTGCCGAACACGACGATGAACAACCAAACAGCCAAAAACTCCAGATCAAAGTCTGACGGCAATAGTTGTTGATCCGTAATAACGTATAACAACCAACCGAGAAACGCACCCAATGCAGAAATAATTATCAAATTCAACCAGTCAACCATCAATATCAATACAAAAGTCAACACCATCAACGTCATGGTTGCGACCTGTGTCGTACCCGATTTGAATAGCAAATAGGTAAAAATAAACGGCACGCAATAAAGTATCACCAGGTACCAAAACAGCAACTCGTAGCGTAGAAAAGAGCGCGGCCAGTAGGAACGCAGTGCGAGGAAAAGACAGCCGGCGCTGCCGATCAGGCGCAGCGGCAGATTCTCATAGGGCTGGGGAAAAACGTACACCCAAATGACATAATATGTCGGAAACAATATGGCGCCGAGCATGGCCACGGGCATTTTCACCGCATCGAGATACTCCCAATTTGTTTTGAATTGTTCGCGTGCATGCGTGATCGGCCGGCTCAGAAACCATGGCCAGCGGCCGCCGTCAGCGGCTTCACCGGCATTGGCCGAATTCACAGGCTTGGCATATTTCCGGTTCATCACGAACCTACAACTCAATCAAACCATCCGTGACCGCCTGCGCAACGGCCTGCACACGGTTTGAGACACCCAATTTCTTCACCACATTCTTCAGGTGAAAATTGACCGTGACTTCCGCGACATCGAGGATGCGCGCGGTCTCCCATGAAGTCTTGCCTTGCGCCGCCCATATCAGGCATTCGCGCTCACGGGCCGTTAGCAGAGTTTCGTCACTCGGCATGACTTGGGCCGAGGCCCGAATCCAACAGAGCGCGATCAGACAGGCGATCGGCAACGCCCGGTAGGCGATATCATCGGGCGCGCTTTCGACTTTGCCGGCACCGACAACCGATATCATCGATCCTGGGCCAACCAACGGGATCAAAAGGCCGTGACCCAACCCCGCGACAGACCCCGAAGTCGACAACGCTGCGCGGCCGGAACTCGCGCCATTCCAAACCGCCGGGAAGCCAGATACGACGGCGTGCTCGACCATGTCGTCCCAAACCGTCGGCCCAATCAACTCGTCCGGTAAGGTACTTGCCAACAGGACGGTTTTCGACCGGTCGCCACGACGGCCCGATACCAGCCAGACATGGTTGAACCCGGCTCGTTTGAACAGTTCTTGGGCCGCCTCCAGGCATTGCGCGGCGCCGGCGGCCCGAGTGAACGCATCAAATACCGATGTGGCGGATATCTCCATACGCCGACATGTCGCCCTTTTCAGAGTTTCCGCCGATGCGCCGGCGACGCGCTAAGTCAGCCAGCGTCCGGCAAACAATTCAACTCTATGGTAACCCCGTCGGGATCCTTGATGAAGAACTGCACCATGTCCAGCCTCGGCACGGTTTGTTCGCGGAATTTGACGCCTTGATCGGCAAAGCGCTGCCGAAGCGCGTCCGGCGCCGACGCCCGAAACGCCAGGTGATCGATGCTGCCGGTCGCTTTTTCGCCGGTGCCCCGTCCCGCGATCAAATGAACCACGGGCCGATCGTCGAGATAGAGCCAGGCGCCCGGAAAATCGAAAGGCGGACGGTCACCGTCGATCAATCCCAAAATATCGACATAGAACCGGCGCGATGCATCCAAATCGTCGGTCCGGATCGTGAAATGATCAATCGCTTGCAGTCCCATGCCGGCCTCGGTCAGGTTTGTTCGAATACGCATTAGAGCATGAATCGGCCCGAGCTGGCGACCCCGGCGCCGCCGATCGTCAATAGCCGGCTGTCAAGGCACCCTGTCGGCGGGGGTCGGAGGCGCCGAGAAAGCCGTCGTCTATGCGTTGCACGGTTTGCGTGCTGCCCATGGCCCGGGTCTCCTTGACCTGGTGGCCTTTGGCTTTCAACAGCGCCAAGGTATCCGGGCTAAAGCGCTGCTCCACAAACAACGTGTCGGGCAGCCATTGGTGATGAAAGCGTGGCCCCGAGGCGGCCGCCGCCACGTTGAGGCCGTGATCGGCCCAATTGACAATAGTTTGCAGAACCGTGGTGATGATGCGGCTGCCGCCCGGACTGCCGGTCGCCACGACCGGCTTGCCGTCCTTGAACAGGATTGTCGGCGTCATCGAGCTGAGCGGGCGCTTGCCCGGGCCAACGGCATTGGCCTCGCCGCCGATCAGGCCATAGGCGTTGGGCACGCCGGACTTGGCGGAAAAGTCGTCCATTTCGTTGTTGAGAAAAACGCCCGTGCCGGCGGCAACGATGCCGGAGCCGAAGCTGAAATTGATGGTATAGGTATTCGAAACAACATTGCCGAAGCGGTCCATCACCGAATAGTGGGTGGTTTCCCGGCTTTCATAGGCCGGCGCCGGCCCGGCGGCGATATCGCTGGACAATGCCGCATGATCGCGGTCGATTTTTTCCCTTAAACCGGCCGCATAGGCCTTCGAAGTCAGCCCGGCGACCGGCACCGAGACGAAATCGGGATCACCCAGATACACTGCCCGGTCGGCATAGGCGCGCTTCATGGCTTCGGTCATAAGATGGATGCCGGCGGCACTGTTGTGGCCGAGCTCGGCCAACGGGAAGCCTTCCAGAATGTTCAACAGCTGCACCAAATGAACACCGCCGGAGCTTGGCGGCGGCATCGAGGCGATTTCATAGCCGCGGTAGCGGCCGCGCACGGGCTGGCGAACAATGGCGCGGTAGCCGGCAAGATCCTCGGCGGTGATAAAGCCGCCATGGGCGGCCATTTCCGCGACGATTTTGTTGGCGATGTCGCCTTGATAGAACGCCGCCGGGCCTTGCTCGGCAATCAGCCGAAGTGACCGGCCGAGGTCCGCCTGAACCAACCAGTCACCGGTTTCATAGGCCGTACCGTCCGGCCGAAAGAAGATGCGGCGCGCCTCGGCATTCTTCCGCAGGCGTTCGGCCCGGCTCGTGAGCGAACGCGCCAAGTCTTGGCTGACCACGAAACCGTTCGCTGCCAGTTTGATCGCCGGCGCCATGACGGTCGCCAGATCCAAGCTGCCGTAGCGCTCCAACGCCAAGGCAAACCCGGCGACGGTGCCGGGCACGCCGGTCGCCAAATGACTGAACCGGCTCCGGGCCTTCACCACCGCACCCGTTTGGTCCAGATACATGTCGCGATGGGCGCGCTTCGGTGCCTGTTCGCGATAATCGATGGCAACCGTCTCGCCGCGCGCGGCGTCATGCACAAGCATGAAGCCGCCGCCGCCGATATTGCCGGCCCGCGGCAAGGTCACGGCCAAGGCAAAGCCGACGGCGACCGCCGCGTCGACCGCATTGCCGCCGCGCGCTAAGATATCGACGCCGATGCGGGTCGCGACCGCCTCCTGGCTCGCCACCATGCCGTGCTTGGCATAGACCGGATGATGAATGTCGCTCGACGAAATGATCGCCGTCTGCTCTGCCGAGACCGGCCAAGCCCAAGCGACGATAAAAGCGAGCAGGCCGGCGATGCGATAGTTTGGTTTCAAGTCCGATTTCCCTGATGGTCAAAGATATTAATAACCTTCTTGGGTGATTTTGGTAAAACAATCAATGCTATTCCATCAGACTAGTGCCTTGCCGATTTTGTCGACAAATTTCAGAACGGAACGTCTGGATGACACTACCTCTGGTGTCCGTTATTATGCTGACCTACAATCAAGTTGATTTTGTCGAAGACGCACTCAATTCGGTCCTGGACCAAGGCTACGAGAATTTGCAGATCGTCGTCTCCGACGATGCCTCCTCGGATGGTACGGCCGAGTTGGTCCGCCAGTACGCCAAGCACCATCCGAGTAGGATTATTGCCGCTTTCAATCGTGACAATATTGGCCTAACTCGGAACTTCAACCAGGCGCTTTCGCGTTGTTCAGGCACCTACGTCGCGCTGTTGGACGGCGATGACCTTTTCCTGCCCGCCAAGATCTCCAGCCAAGTGGCGTTCATGGAAGACAACCCAAGCTTGGCGATCAGCTACCACAACGTCGAAACGTTTGATTCAGATTCCGGACAGCGTCTCTACTTGTGGTTCGACCGTTACCCGCCGCGGACCGTCGACGCACGCGGCCTGGTTCGCTATGGCCCGTTCCTGCCCTATCCGGGCGTCATGATGCGCCGCGCGTGCCTGCCGCAAGGTGGTGCCAACGAGCAAATTGCGGTCGGCTCGGATTGGCTGTTGTGGATCGAAACGCTGGCCAACGGAGACCGCCTGGCCATGGCGTTCGATGGCGTGTTGGCACGCTATCGGCGGCACCCGAACAACGTGACGAAGTCGTGGGATTGGAAGTTCGCGGATTCGCTGATTACCTTGGCGCTGGTTGAGCAGGATTGGCCGGAAATGACTAGCGCTGCACGACAACGCAAAGCGGAGGTGTGCCTGACGCATGCGGTCCACCAGTTCGCCCGCGGCAAATACCGAGACTCTTTGGCGCTTTATTGGCGGGCGCTCCGGCACTCTGCGCCTTGGTTCCTGCCGCCCTATCGCTTGCTGGTTCGTGAGCTGCTGTTCTGGCTCAAACAGCGCGGTGAACCTGACGACTTGCTGAGCAGTCTGTTGATGCGGAGCAAAAAAAAGTTGTGACACCTCAAGCCATTCGCACATCATATAGCCAACGAATCGAAACACTTTCCAACACCGGGAGGCCGCAGTGAGAAAAGAATTTCTGGTGTTCGGCAGTCCCCTTATTGAGCAAGCTGAAATCGATGAAGTCGTTGCGTCAATGCGGTCGGGTTGGCTTGGAACCGGGCCAAAGGTCGCGGCATTCGAGCAGGCATTCGCGCAATACAAAGGCTGCAGCGATGCGATCGCGCTGAACTCATGCACCGCGGCGTTGCATGTCGCGCTGCTGACCATTGGCATTCAGCCGGGCGATGAGGTCATCCTGCCGACCATGACCTTTGCGGCAACGGCCAACGCGGTCGTCCATGCCGGCGGCATACCCGTATTCGTCGACTGCGACCGACGGACGTTCAATATCGAGGCCGAAAAAATTGCGAGATGCGTATCGCCAAAAACTAAGGCGATCATTCCGGTCCATTTCGCCGGCCGCCCATGCGATATGGACACCATCATGACGATTGCCGGCAAGAACGGTTTGTTCGTAATCGAAGACTGCGCCCATGCGATCGAAGCAGAATATCGCGGGCGAAAAGTCGGAACCATTGGCGACATAGGCTGTTTCAGTTTTCATGCCACGAAGAACATCACCACCGGCGAAGGCGGCATGCTGGTCACCGAAAACGAAGACATCGCGGCACAGGCGAAGATCCTGTCCATGCACGGGCTGAGCCAAAACGCTTGGCAGCGCTACAACGATGACGGCTTCAAGCATTACGATATCGTCTCATCCGGCTTCAAATACAATATGATGGATCTTCAGGCGGCGATCGGCATTCATCAGCTGAAACGCATCGAGAGCCGCTGGCGCCGACGGCAGGAGATTTGGCAAGCCTACTGCCTGGCTTTCGAGCGCCTTCCGGTCGAAACGCCGGTCGCCGCGGACGACGGCACGCGCCCGGCATACCATCTTTTTACGTTGCTGCTTGAAACCGGCTCCGGCGCTCAGACACGCGACGGTTTCCTGGATGCCATGCAGCGCCGCAACATCGGCGTTGGCGTGCATTACGTCGCGTTGCACCTACACCCCTACTATCAGCGCGCATTCGGCTACAAGGTCGGTGATTTTCCCGACGCTGAGTGGGTTTCCGAGCGGACCGTTAGCTTGCCTTTATCGCCTAAGCTGAGCCAATCCGATGTCGCGGACGTTATCGACGCGGTTCGCGATTGTGTTGCGCCGCGGGCCTAGAGCGGTTCTCGACCATACGGAAACGTTTGACCGGGCATGAACCGGGCGACTTCAGACGGGTATTGGCAGGATTTGTTCCCGAAGCGATGAAGCCGACGCTACGCCGGCTATTTCCTTGAATGGTCGTCCGACCAGCGGCGATACTTGCCCCCGTCCGTCTTTTCGGCAATAAGCGGCGCGGCTTGAAGGAGTACGGCATGACAGCGATCGAATCGAACGGCATTACCATCGAATATGAGGAAACCGGCGAGCCGTCGGCCCCGGTGTTGTTGATGATTGCCGGCATCGGCTGTCAGCTGATCTATTGGCCGCCGGAGCTGATCGACAATCTCGCTGATCGCGGCCTACGGGTGATTGTTTTCGATAGCCGTGATGTCGGCCTGTCAACCAAGCTCGCGGCCTTGGGCCTGCCGGACCTAAAGACGGAAATCGTCAAGAACATGAGCGGCCAACAGGTCGACGCGCCCTACCTACTTGACGACATGGCGGCCGATACCGTTGGCCTGTTGGACGCACTTGGCATCGATAGCGCCCATATCTTCGGCCACTCGCTCGGCGGCATGATCGGCCAGCTGGTCTGCGCCGCCTACCCGGAACGCTGCCTGAGCTTCACGTCGATGAGCTCGACAAGCGGCAATCGCAGCCTGCCACCCGGCAAGCCGGACGCGCTGCAGGCCTTAATGACCCCGCCGGCCGATCCGACCGACCGGGAATCGGTTATCGAAAAAGCGCTCTGGTCGCGGCCCGCGTTGGGCTCGCCGGCCTACCCGGCAAGCCCGGAGGAGATTCGCGCCCGGGCCGGCGCTGCCTTCGACCGCTGCCTCTATCCGATCGGTTTCGGGCGCCAGATGTTGGCTTCCATGGCCAACGGCAGCCGCGTCGAGCTGCTAGAAACCATCACCGTCCCGTCGCTCGTCATCCATGGCAAAGATGACCCCTTGATCCGGGTCGAAGCCGGACGCGACACCGCGGCACACATCCCCGGCGCGCGGATCGTAGAAATCGACGGCATGGGCCACGATCTGCCGAGCCAATTGTCGGCCCAGTTCGCCGATCTGATCGCCGAGCACTGCCTGGGCTAGTCTGACTTTCCCCGAACGCCGTGTCGTCGTAGGCTAGCCCTCTCGATTGATTTGGGAGGTCCTGCATGATCGGCGATCCTGTCGCACTCAGTATTCGACAAAACATTCAACGTCCAACAGCGGCGCTGCTGGAACGCTTCGCCGGCGCGCAGACGAGCTTTATCTGCGACGCCATGAACTCCAGTGGCGGCCTGCCCCAAACCATCAAACCGATCGCGCCCAGCGAGCGGATCATGGGACCGGCGATCACCGCGAAATGCGGCCATCGCGACAATCTCGCGGCCATGGCGGCGCTCGATTACCTGCAGCCGGGCGACGTGCTGGTGATCGCCACCGCCGGCGACAAGACCGGCGCGGTGGTCGGCGATCACTGGGCTGCCGTCGCCAAACAAAATGGCGCCATCGCCGTGATCACCGACGGCCTGGTCCGTGACGCTGACGGCATCGACGCCGTCGGCATTCCCACCTTCGCCGCCGGCGTGGCGCCCAATGCCGGGTTCCCGACCGGACCCGGCACGCTCAATCTGCCGGTCACCATCGGTGAGCTGACCATCGACGCCGGCGATATCGTCATTGCCGATCGCGACGGCGTCGCCATCGTGCCGCTGGCTCGGGCCAACGCCATCGCCGACCGCTTGGATCGCGTCCGCGCTGCAGAAGCCGAGGCCGAGGCCGCTTTCGCCGCCGGCACGAAGACCAGCATGTGGAACCCGGCCAAATTCGCCGACGGCCGAATTGACTATGTCGATTGAACCGTTCTGGAGGCGCACACCTTGAAGGCCAAAGTCATCGTCAATCCGGCGGCGCGGCGCGGCAAGTCCGGCAAGTCTTGGCCCGAAGTCGAGCAGAAGCTGCGCGGCCATCTCGGTGACTTCGACCCGACCTTCACCGACGCGCCCGGTGCCGGCAATGGCATTGCAAAACAGGCCCTGCAAGATGGCCACAGCCAGTTCGTCGTGGTCGGCGGCGACGGCACGCTCAACGAAGTCTTGAACGGCATCACCGAGGACGGCCGGTTGTCGAACCCGGACAGCCTGCTGTGTCCGATCCCCGCCGGCACCGCCAACGAAACCTGCCGCGCGCTGGGCATGCTGAAGGAACCCGACGGCGCCTTTCGGGCCTTGAGCGAAGGCACAGTTCGGCCCATGGACCTGATCATGGCGGACTGCCAGGGCTTGGACGGCGGCACCGTGCGTCGTGCCGGTATCTTGTTGGGCAGCGTCGGCAGCGCTGCCGAGATCAGCTACCGCACCAACAACTCGCGCTTCGCCAAACGACTGGGCCGCGAGTTCAGCTACTACTTCGTAACCATCATGACGACGTTGACCTACAAGCCGCCGACGGTGCGTATGCGGATCGATGATGCCATCGACGAAGAGGTGACGGTGTTTTCCGTGCTTTGTTGCAACGTCGAAAACGCCGGCGGCGGCATGCGCATCGCGCCCGGCGCCCAATTCGACGATGGTATGTTGGATATCGTGATGTTCGGTGACATGAAACGCCGAGAAATTCTGTTGCGACCGCCCAGCTGGCTGTTCGAAGGCCGCCATGTCGACCATCCCCTGGTGCGAGTCATGCGGGGCCGCCACGTCCAATTCGACGGCGATCCGTCGGTGCTGGTCGACATGGACGGCGAGACAATCGGCCATTTACCCGTCACCATCGACGTCGTACCGGGCGCATTGAACGTGAAATATTGATATTGCGAAGGGAACCACGCCATGAGCCGGATCTTGGTGATCAACCCCAACAGCACCGTGGAAGTTACCTATCATATGTCAGCGGCGCTCGATCCGTTGCGTATGGCCGGTGGGCCGGCGATCGATTGCACGACCCTGGCCGAAGGGCCGCCCGGCATCGAAACGCAACGGGACAGCGACGGCGTCATCGGGCCGCTTTGCCGAATGATCGAGCGTGAATCGCCGGCCACCGACGCCTTCGTGATCGGCTGCTTTTCCGACCCGGGCCTGCATAGCTGCCGCGAGGTCACCGCGCGCCCGGTCTTCGGCATCGGCCAAGCCGGCTACCTGACCGCCGCCGCCCTCGGCGAGCGTTTCGGCGTGCTGTCGATCCTCGACATCTCTATTCCCCGGCACCTGCGCTATATCCGCATGCTCGGCCTGACCAGCCGCCTGGCCGGCGACCGCGCCATCGGCCTCGGCGTTACCGAGCTTGGCGACGAGGCGGCGACCCGGCGGCGGCTCGCCCAAGTGGCGACGGATTTGATCGAGCAGGACGGCGCCGATTGCCTGATCCTCGGCTGCGCCGGCATGGCCCGCTACCGGAGCGACCTGGAACAGGAGCTCGGCCGACCGGTCATCGACCCGACCCAGGCCGCCGTCACCATGGCGCTCGGCGCGGTGCAACTGAAGGCGGCCGCCGAGCCTGCCGACTCCATCCAAGTGGTCTCCGTCTAGACCGCGTTTTACTTTGAAATACGCGGTCAGGGCCGCGACTGCGGCCCCGGCGTGGTTAGCGCCGCCCTCGCGGAGCCATGCGCCTATGGCGCATTGGCGTGAGCGCAACCAACAAGACTTGTTTCGATGAAAATCGAAACAAGTTTAAGGCCGAAAGCCGAAATTCGGCCGCCCGGGCGTGCGCAATGGCGCCGCCAGTTCGGCGAACTCGCAGAGCAATGACCGGGTATCGCGGGGGTCGATGATTTCTTCGATCTGATAGGTTTCCGCGGTGCGGAACGGCGAGCGCAACCCGTTGAGGCGTTCCTCGATGGCGGCGAGATGGGCGGCCGGGTCCTCGGCGGCTTCCAATTCTGATTTGTAGGCCGCCTCGAGCCCGCCGGCGATCGGCAGCGAGCCCCAATCGCCCGATGGCCAGGCGTAACGCAGGTTGAAGCGCGAGGAATTCATATGCGCGGCGCCGGCGACGCCATAGACCTTGCGGATCAACACCGCGCACCAGGGCACGGTGGTCTGGAAGACCGCGGTCATGGCGCGGACGCCATAGCGGATAGTCGCCGCCTCCTCCGCCTTGCGGCCGATCAGGAAGCCCGGAATATCGACCAGATGCACCACCGGCAAATGAAACGTCTCGGCCAGATCAACGAAGCGGCCGACCTTCATTGAGGCATCGGCGGTCCAGGCGCCGCCATAATGGAAAGGGTCGCTCGCCATGACCGCGACCGGCCAGCCGTCCAACCGGGCAAAGCCGGTAATCACCGAGCGGCCCCACTTCCGCCCAATCTCGAAAAACGAGTCTCGGTCGACCAAAGCCTCGACGATCGGCCGCATCTTATAGACCCGGCGCTGATCCCGCGGCACCGCGTCGATCAACCAGTCTTCGCGCCGGTCGCGGTCGTCCTCGACCGGGCCGCGTGGCGGCAGTTCATAGACGGATGGCGGCAAATAGGACAAAAACCGCCGCGCCGCGGCGAAAGCCTCCTGCTCGCTCGCCACCTCGTCGTCGACCGCACCGTTGCGGGAGTGGATATCACTGCCGCCCAGTTCGTTCTTCTCGAGTTGTTCGCCGACCCGGGCCACCACCGGCGGCCCGGCCACGAACATCTGCGCGGTCTCGCGCACCAACACCGAATAGTGGCTGGCGGCGACCCGGGCAGCGCCGAGGCCGGCGACCGAGCCAAGGCCGAGTGCCACCACCGGCGCCGTCGAGAGATTATCGATGACGACGTTCCAACCGCGCACCGCCGGCACGTATGTGCGGCCTTCCATTTCGATGGTCTTGACCGAACCGCCGCCGCCGGTGCCGTCGACCAAGCGGATTAGCGGCAGGCGCAACTCGTTGGCCATCAGCTCCGCGTCAATCATTTTCTGGCGAATGCCGGCGTCGGCGGCACCGCCGCGCACGGTGAAGTCATCGCCGGCGATGACGACCGGCCGGCCGTCGAGGCGTCCCCGGCCGGTGACCAGGTTGGCCGGCGTGAAGTCGGTCATGGCACCGGCCTCGTCATAGCTGGCACGTCCGGCAATGGCGCCGGTCTCATGGAAAGAATCCGGATCGAGCAGGGCGTCGACCCGCTCGCGCACCGTCAGGCGCTTGTTGGCATGGTGGCGGGCGACTTTCTCAGGCCCGCCCATTTTTTTCGCCAACGCCTCGCGGCGGCGCAATTCCTCAATTTCAGGCTGCCAGCTCATCTGGTCGTTCCTCGCAAACCGGTTCCGTCCCGAACCAACGCGCCATAGAATAGACGGCGGCGCCGACAAAACCAGACCCAAGCCACAAGGAGCCGCGCATCATGACCGCCGCCGACGGTGAAAAGGAATACAACGACACCTTTGTCGACAAACTGGAACTCTTGTGGGGCGACGGCTATCTGTCGCCCGGCGGGCCGGACGAAGTCGCCGCCATCCTGGACGGCATCACGGTCAAGGACCATGACGTCTTGGATATCGGCTGCGGCACCGGCGGCATCGATTTGGGTCTGGTGCAGGATTTCGGTGCCGCGACGGTGCTCGGCCTCGATGTCGAAGAAACCGTCATCGACCGGGCGCGCGCCAGCGCCGAGGCCGCCGGCTTAGGCGATCGGGTGCGATTTTCGACCGTCGAACCCGGGCCGTTGCCGGTGCCGGACGCTGCTGTCGACATCGTCTTCAGCAAAGACGCCATGATCCACATCCCGGACAAGGCGGCGATCTACCAGCAAATCCTGCGGGTGTTGCGGCCCGGCGGCCTGTTCGTCGCCAGCGATTGGCTGAAAGGCTTCGACCAGCCCTATTCCGAGGCGATGCGGACCTGGATCGACGCCGGCGGCCTCAGTTTTGAAATGGCATCGGTGGCCGAGACCGAACTGGCCTTGGCGGAAGCCGGTTTCACCGAGGTCGCCTTGGTCCGCCGCGATAAATGGTACGCCAACGAAGTCCGGCACGAGGCCGAGCGCATCAGCGGCCCGTTGAAGGCGCGCGCCATCGAACTGATCGGCGAGGCCGGCTGGCGCGACTGGATGCAAGCCAAGCTGCGCGCCGCCAAGCTGTTAGACAGCGGCGAATTCTGCCCCTCGCATATTCGCGCCACCAAGCCGAACTGACCCTATCGGCTTACCGGTAAACCGGCACGCCGCAGGCCGTCGACGAAATGGGCGGCATCTTCGGGCCGCACAAAGGGGTTACCCCCGACGGTTGCTTGCACATATTGCTGAGAATCGGTTTCGGGATCACCGCCGAGGCGCTCGCAGCTGTGCCGTATGAACTCCGCCGCATGCTGGCGGGCGGACGCCGCATCACCGATCTGCGCATAGGCCGCCGCCAGATAGGCACGAGTGTCGCAGAAGCCGTCGGATGCGACCTCCATGGCCGCGATCGCCCGCTCATAGTCGCGCGCCACGTAATAGGCGAAGCCGAGTGACGCCATGTACCAATCGGGATGGAACGGATCGAGCCGAACGGCAAGCTCGGCGTTTCTAACGGCTTTTTCCGGCTCTCCCAACATGCCCCAGGAGACAGCGCCACTCGCCAGATTGCGGGCATCATTCGGACTAATTCTCTCGGCTCTGTCGAGATGATAACGCGCCCGAATGAAGTCCCGCGTATAGAGCGATATGACACCCAGGATGCCGTGAACAAAATGATCCTCGTCATCCAGCTCTAAAGCCTTCTTCGCATAGCCGAGCGCGTCGTCTTGGAGCTTCCACCACGACGTCCAGCTCAAACAGCTCCAGACTTTGAACTGCGCCATGGCGAGCCCGGCATGGCCACGCGCGTAAGTCGGGTCGATCGCCAACGCGCGCTCGAAATGCTCTCGGGCGGCTTTGACATTGTTCCAGTCAACGCTGCGCAGCAAGTTTATGCCGCGCAGCCAATGTTCATAGACTTGCCATTGTTCGGGTTCGCGGTTGGCAATCGATTTGAGCTGATGGTGCTCGATGCGCCCGACCAGAACACCGGCGATTTGTTGTGTCAGCAGGTCGCGTAACCCGGCGACCCGCTCCATGCCAAAATCATAGCGCTCCGCCCATACATGGAACCCGGATTGGGCTTCGATCAGCTGGGTGGTAACCCGGATGCTGTCGCCGTCTTTTTGCAGACTGCCTTCCACGAGATAACGGACGCGGAGTTCTTCGCCGATCTTGTCGAGCGGCAGGTCTCGATTGCGATAGGCGAATGAGGAATTTCTTGCCGTAACGTGCAGATCCCGAAAGCGCGCCAAGTTGGTAGTCAGGTCGTCGACGATACCGTCGCAGAGATAGCCATCGGCTGCTTCATTGCCCAGGCAATCAAACGGCAAAACCGCCAGCGACGGTTTCGACCAGTCGGCGCCTTGCCACGGCGACCGGCTGACCAGATCGCTCACCGCCCGGCTCGACCGGTCACGGGGGGCGCGGGAAAATTGCGGCCGGGACAAGGCGGGATGGCGCGTAAACCGGGTCTTCGCCGACATGTCTCGAAGCGTTTTGTAAATGGCGACGGTTTCTTCTTCGGGCTCGACGCCGAGCTCATCGAGCAGCGGTCGGCGACACTCCTCGAACTGGGCAAGGGCGGCGCCGCGGCGCTCCTGATCCGCATAGAAGGTCATCAGCAGGCGGTGGATGGATTCCCGATACGGGTCTAACGCCAGCAACCTGTTGCAAACCTCGATGCCGCGCGTCGACGCGCCGAACCCCTTGTAGTGCTCCAACAACCGTTCGAAACAAGCGATGGCGCGTTCGCGATAGCGCTGTCTTTCGCGCCGCAACCAGTCCTCGAACGTATCTTCTTCGATCAAGAAACCGTCGAGCAGGTCGCCGCGATAAAGCGCCGCCGCACGCTCCAGGCTGGCAATCGTTCCTTCGTCGATCAGTCGCTCGAAATCGGATGCGTCGGTGCGGATAACCTCGCCGTCCAGCTGGATCACACCGTTGCCGGCGATCACGCTGTCGCGCAGGGATGCGGGCAACGCCTGGCGGACCCGCGTCAAGGCCTGTCGCAGATTGGCGCGGGCCCGGTCCTCACACAGAGTCCCCCAAAACAGGTTCGAGAGTTTTTCACGGGTCTGCGGCTGATCGCCTTCCAGCGCGAGATAGGCAAACAGCGCCTTGGCCTTGATCGTCGGAAAGCTGAGATCGCCTGAACCATTGATGGCCTCAAAGGACCCGAGCGTATTGATGTGCAACTGCATGGGATCTTCTCCCTGTCTTACGCCGACCAATTTGAACGCAGAATGCGGGCGTTATCAACGGCGGGCCCATTCTTGTGACGCTGCGTTCCAAAAACGTCACAAGCTTGGTGACGCTCCTGTGACGTGGCTGCCCGTACCGTCGCGGCGTGGATGCCAGACAACCAGCAAAAGAGGGTGAAGCAATGTCACGATACCGCGACGCACTACCGCAACTGACCGGCGATCTGTTTTTGACGGACGCGGGCCTCGAAACCGACTTGATCTTCAACCATGGTGTCGAAATCCCCGAATTTGCCGCCCACACGCTGCTTCCGAATACAACCGGGCGGGAATCCTTGGCCACCTATTTCCGCGGATTTCTGTCGCTTGCCGCGGCCAACGGCGCCGGCTTCGTTCTCGACAGCCAAACCTGGAAAGCGCACATGCACTGGGCCAAGGATCTGGCGGCGAGCGAAACCGATTTACGCGCGGCAAACCACGATGCCGTCGCTTTCATTTCCCAATTGCGTGACGAATTCTCGGGCAATGACAAGCCGATCGTGCTGAACGGCCTGATCGGACCGCGCGGCGACGCCTATGCGCCCGAAGAACAGGTCGCCGCGGACGAGGCCGAGCACTATCATGCCAAGCAGATCGCCTGGTTGGCGGAGACCGAGGTCGACATGGTTACCGCCCTGACTTTCACGCAATCCGACGAAGCGATCGGCGTCGTCCGGGCCGCGGGCGCCGCCGGGCTTCCCGCCGTCGTGTCTTTTACTGTGGAAACCGACGGCAACCTGCCAACCGGCCAATCGCTCGCCGCCGCGATCGCTTCGGTCGATGATGCGACCGACGGGTCGGCCGCCTACTTCATGGTCAATTGCGCCCATCCCGACCACTTCTCCCATGTCCTAGACGACGCCGATTGGGCCCGGCGCATTCGCGGCATTCGCTGCAACGCCTCGCGCTTGAGTCACGCCGAACTGGATGAATGCGAGGTACTAGACGACGGCGATCCAGTCGAGCTCGGTGGCGAATATCGGGCGATCAAGCAACACCTGCCTTGGCTCAACGTCTTTGGCGGCTGTTGCGGTTCCGACCTTCGACACGTAACACAGATCGCCAAAGCGCTGGCGGCCTAAGTTTCAAGGTGCGCGCTGGGACTCATGCCAACTTGCGGTGATCGGGTCCAATTAGTTGGTGCTTCGCCCAGCTAATTGGTAATTGTCCCTAATTTGGGCCTTGCAGACTCAATTTGTTGCAGACAAAAATGTTGTTAGCGCATCGTCGGGTCGCCTCAAGATGCGCTAACAAATTACTACAACTGAAGAAAAGTACACTGATCGTAGCGAGGACTTTTTTTCACAGTCAACTAAGCAGAGTGAGGAAGGGATGGCTTATCGCCTTTTTAATCGGCCCGGTTCCGGCGGCTTCGTGGTCGAGGCGGCGCTGATCCTCGCCGAAACGCCATTCGAGTTGCAGGAGTTCGAGTCCAAACCGGGCACACCGTTGCCCGAGAGCTTCCGCGCCACCAATCCCTGGGGCCAAGTGCCGACCCTGATCCTGCCCGACGGCACCACCATGACCGAGGCAGCGGCGATCCTGATCCATCTGGCCGCCTGTTTTCCCGACAAGGGGCTAGGGCCGGCGCCTGGAACGTCAGCCCATGCCAAGTTCTTGCGCTGGCTGGTGTTCGCCAGCGTGAACATTTACGAAGCCATCCTGCGGCGCGGCTATCCGTTCCGCTATATAACAGACCCCGGCGGTCACGATGCCTTGGGCGCCGCTGCCGATGCCCGCCTGAAAGATGGCTTGGCCGTGTTGGACGCCGCCCTGGCTCCGGGACCTTTCCTGTTGGGAAATCAGATGAGCGTGGCCGATCTCTACTTCGCCATGCTGTTCTCTTGGTCCCATGTCCAGATCGAAGCGCCGCATCTGACTGCCATGAAAGACGGCATCAAGGCACATCCTGTGGTCGGCCCGATCTGGCAACGCCACTTTGGTGATCGTTGAACGACGGACTGTTTGAGCCACGTTCGACAATGCGTGACCCAACATCCCTCTGGCAGCAAGCCCTGCAACGGTTAGAACCGTATACTTCTCGTAAAGTTCAGCTGCGTTTCCGGCGCGTTGAAATTGTGCATTCGCCATATCCGTCTTGTCCCCTGGAAGAGCCAGAAGAATACTCTGACCGACCATCCATATGGGTGGACCCACTGCGGTGGTCGATCAAGCCGGCGATCAATCCAGCGATCAATCCGGCAAACCGATCCGCCGGAGGGCCTCGGCGACGGGTTCGATATGCTCAGGGTTGCGATAGGATTGTCCCTTGGCCCAGGTCGCGACCGAGAAATCGGGCTCGACCGCCAAATATTGTTTGCCGAGGATCTCCGCTTCCTCGCGGCGACCCGCCAATGACAGAAGCCCCGCCTTTCGCACGAGCGGTAAAGGACTGTCCGGCATTTTACCTATGCACTTATCCACCCACACCAGTGCGTCTTCGATCTGCCCAAGGATTCTGTGACTTTCGATCATATTGAACAGAAAATAGCCGGGATAGAGAGGACTGAGACGCATGGCTTGCTCGGTTTGAGCGATACTTTCCTTCGCCCGTCCCAAATAGAGATAAGCCTGACCGAGGATGTAGTGATTCTCGGCCGTGGGGGCCAAGGAAATCGCCTCTTTCAAGGACTCGACAGCCTCTTCAAAACGTCCTGCACTTATATCGCAGTACCCCAAAAGCCCGAGTCCCATTGGCCTCGATGCCTCGATGGCCAAGGCCTTCTCGCACCAGTGTCGAGCCTGATCCCAGAGAGGCTCCGGGTCGCCGGAAAAATAACGAGCCATGACTGCGAGGCCAAAGCCCTTCATGGCAAAGGCCGTCCCGTAACCGGGATCCGCGGCGAGGGCCCTCTCCGCTTCCCCAATGCAGGATTGTAAACCCTGTCTTGAGAATTTCATAAATTCGAAGACGCCCTTCGTCATGGCGTCCCAGGCTTCGAAACTCTCTGTTCCGCGCATCCAATTGCCGGCGTAAGTGCCGTAAACGAGTTCTATCGAAAGTGCGGTGGTGATGTGGCGGGTGATCTCGTCCTGGACCTCGAAAATATCCTCTAGAGAGCGGTCATAGCGCTCGGCCCAGAGATGACCGCCGGTGGCGCATTCAATCAATTGTGCGGTGATGCGAACCCGTCCGCCGCTCCGGCGGACAGAACCCTCAAGCATGTAGTCGGCACCCAATTCCTGGCCAACTTGCTTCGCGGTCACGGATTTGCCCTTGTAGGTGAAGCTGGAGTGCCGATCGATGACCGTGATCTCTTGAGAAAAACGCGACAGGGCAGTCAGTATATCTTCCGAAATGCCGTCGGCGAAGTATTCCTGTTCCGGATCCGCGGACATGTTTTCGAAAGGCAGAACCGCAATCGAAGGCTTGTTTGCCGGTGTCGGTGGCGCTTCCCCGCCCGGCAAGGCGCCGGCCTGCCAACGCCATACCTGAACCTGACGAGCGATATTTTTAACTTCGTGCGCGCCGCCATCCTGCCAGGCGATTTCCAGGCGGTCACGGACCTGGCGGTAGGCATCATCCGACAGGACGATTCCGCCCGGATTGCATATGCCTTCCAAACGTGCCGCGATATTTACGCCGTCACCCAGCAAATCGTCACCATCCGTCACCACATCGCCGACATTGATACCAATTCTGAATGCGATGCGCCGTTCGGCTGGGACATCGGTGTTTCTCTCATCCATCCCCTGCTGCACGGCCACGGCACAACGGACGGCTTCGACGGCGCTCGGAAATTCCAACAGGAAACTGTCACCGGCCGTATTGGCGATGCGCCCGTGATGTTCAGCCAACAGCGGTTCTATGAGTTCGGTACGATGCGCGCGCTGGGCCGCGAGGGTGGATTCTTCGTCCAGCCCGACAAGCCGTGAGAAACCGGCGATGTCAGCCGCGACAATCGTCGTGAGCTTACGTTGGGTCTCGTCAGACATAGGCGCGAGTTTAGCGATCGACGTTCAACAAATCTATGTGGAACGGCCAGAGGCCGAATTTGACACTTCGCGTAGATTTCGCCACGCCGTTCCGCCTAGACTTGGCCGAAAGGCGGTGTTTCGCCGGAGGGATAGGATGCCACGCACAGCCAAGGATCGGGAAGTCACGGAGACCTTCGGCCAGCAGTACAAGCTCGTCCTGGCAGACGTCATGCTGGCGATCGAGCGGGACTCCTGTGGCTCGGATTACGGTGGCACCAGTTGGACCACCAAAGCCGAGGCCGACCGCGTCGCACGGCTTTTAGGTTTGTCGCCGAGCGATCGCCTGCTTGATATCGGCTCCGGCGCCGGCTGGCCCGGGCTCTATCTGGCACGAACCAGTGGCTGCGACGTCGCGCTTACCGACCTGCCGTTTGCCGGTTTGCAGATCGCCGCCAAGCGCGCCGTTGCTGATCAGCTCGCCGGCGCCTGCTGGACGGCGGTCGCGGATGGCGCGGTCCTACCGTTTCAAGATGGCTCATTCGACGCCATCAGCCATTCCGATGTGTTGTGTTGCCTGGCCGACAAGCTTGCGGTGCTGCAGGCCTGCCGAAACGCTATCCGACGCCAAGGACACATGGTCTTCAGTGTCATCTCCGTCGCACCCGGGCTCTCGGAAGCGGGTCTTGAGACCGCTCTGGCCAACGGGCCGCCCTTTATTGAAACCGACACTACGTATGCCACTTTGCTCGAACAGGCGGGTTGGCAGGTGGTTGACTGCATCGATATTACCGAGGATTTTGTCAGAACGGTCAGGCGCGTGGTCGATGCCCAAGCAGCCCACGAGACGCGGCTTCGCGAACTCCTTGGCCCGGCGGAAACCGCTGCCCGTATGGCCCGCATGAAAGAACGGCTTGCGGCACGGGAAGCCGGTGTGCATCTTCGCGAACTCTATGTCGCGGTGCCGGCCGCTTAGCCGGGTTGATGAACGGTGCCGAAGACTGCGCCACATTCCATCTGCGCCGTGATGCCGCAAAACACGTTTGGGAAAGACAATGGACGTTGAACCGATCACCGATCATTTCGCCGCCCGGGTCCGTGATATCGACCTCGGCGAACCTTTGACCGACGACACCGTCGCCGAAATCGAACAGGCGATGGCCCGGTACGCGGTGTTGGTATTCCGAAACCAACCGATAACCGATGACCAGCACGCCACCTTCGCGCGCCGGTTCGGCCCCATCGACAAGGGATTGTTGCTCGGCGCCAAGCGCAAGCGTCGGCTGTCAAATCCCGACGTGATCGATTTGGCCAACGTCGACCAAGAGGGCAATGTGTTGCCCGCCTCAAACATTCGCAACGTCAGCTTGATCGCCAACCAACTGTGGCACAGCGACAGTTCGTTTAAGGATCCGCCGGCCAAATACTCGATCCTGTGCGGCATGGATCTGCCGGCAGAGGGCGGACAGACCGAGTTCGCCGATCAACGCGCCGCCTACGACGCCTTGAGTGGCGACATGAAAGCGCGGATACAGGATCTGGTCGCCGAGCATTGGGCGTATCACTCCCGCAACATGCTTGGCGGCGGCGGATTTTCGGCCGAAGAAATGGCGGCGCTGCCGCCGGTGCATTGGCCAATCGTGCATACCGTTCCGGAATCCGGCCGAAAATCCTTGTTCGTCGGCATTCATACCCGCGAGATCGATGGCATCGCCACCGCCGAAGCCCGCATGTTGCTGCTCGACCTGCTCGAACACGCGACTGAGCGGCAGTTCGTCTATGCCCACGACTGGCAGGCCAACGACGTCTTGATGTGGGACAATCAGTGCACCCTGCACCGCGGCCGCCCCTACGACCTCGGCCAGCTCCGCGAATTGCGGCGCTGCTCGACTGAAGTGGTGGCGACACACGCCGGATGACGCGCGACGGCCGATCACATCTTGCAGGTGAATTAAATTTGTCCCAACATAACCCTTGAGAGGGTTCTTAAGAAAATTTTCCTACTAATTGGCAACCAAACCGGCGTTGCCATTCTACAGGAGGCAGCAGTATGGCTGATTATCTGTTGATCGGATCACAGGATCCGTTCGAATCGAACGACGTTACCCGGCTCTACGGGCTGGCGGAAAACTTGGTCAAGAACGGCAGCAAAGTGACGCTGTTCCTGGTCCAGAACGGTGTTTTGGCGGCGCGCCAAAGTGCGCAATCGGCGGCGCTATCGGCGGTCGCTGATTCCGGCGTGGCGGTTCTGGCCGATGACTTTTCGTTGGGCGAGCGTGGCATCATGGCCGATGCGCTGGTCGCCGGCGTTTCCGCGGCACCGCTGGACGTGGTCGTCGATCAACTCGCCGACGGCCGCAAGGCGATCTGGAGCTAGGAGAGACGATCATGGCTGACAAAACACTGACTTTCGCTTTGATGGATCCGCCGTTCGAGACTGCGCGCTCGACCACCGCGTTGCGCCTGATCGATATCGCGATCAAAAAAGGCTACGACGTCAACGTCTTCGCTTACGAGGGCGCCGTTTACCTGCCCTTCGCACGGCAGAAGCAGCACCCCAATCCGGTGCACGGCAATCCCGAAGTCGAGGACGAAGATCACCCGTTGCCACGGGAATGGGTCTCGGCGTTGCTTGCCGCGGCCGAGAAGGCCGGCGTCAAGCTCGACTGGGTCAATTGCGGGCTGTGCGTCGACGAACGCGGCGCCGACGACGCCGTCGAAGGCGTGCGACGCGGCACGCCTGGTGATTTCTGGAACATGGCGACAGCGTCGGACAACACACTCGTCATTCCGACCCGTTAAGCAGGAGGCGCATCATGAAAGCACTAAACGTCATCGGCACCGCCTATCGCGGCACGCTCGAGGAGCAAGACGACACCATCGTTTGGATCACCCATGCCATGAAGGGCGCCGGCGCGGAGCTTGACGTCTTGCTGCGGAAGAGCGCCGTTAATTATGCCTCCAAGGCGCAGGCGGTACCGGCGCTCTCATTCGGCGATCGCATGCAGAAGAATTCGCCACATATCGCCGACGACGTCACCGGGCTGATTGGCAAAGGCATCGCGGTTTACATCATTGAAGAGGACATCGCCGAGCGCGGCCTCAGCGACGGCGATCTGATTGACGGACTGACCCGCGTCAAGCGGGCCGACGTGCCTGGACTGCTTGACGGCTACGACCACGTCTGGGCCTGGTAGGGCGCAAGGGCATGATCGAGCTGTTGCAAGTGTCCCCGGTGCCGCCCATGCTGATCGAACGGTTGGAAAAGGAATTCACGCTGCACGACTTCGTCAATTCGGCCGATCCGGATACGCTTCTAGATGCCGTCGGGCCCAATATTCGCGGTATCCTGGCCAGCGGCATGAAAGGCCCGAACGCCAATCTGATCAACCGGTTGGAGAATCTGGAGATTATCGCGTCGTTCAGTGTCGGCTTTGATTCGACCGACGTTGTCGCCGCGCAGTCCCGCGGCGTCATCGTCACCCATACGCCGGACGTGCTGACCGGCGACGTCGCCGATCTTGCCATGACCTTCATCCTCATGGCGCCGCGGCGGATTGGCGAATCGGAACGCTTTCTCCGCGCCGGCAAGTGGTTGCAAGGCCGCATGGACCTCGGCACGACCGCGCGCGGCAAGCGCCTCGGCATCCTCGGCCTCGGTCGCATCGGCAAGGCGGTGGCCCGTCGTGCCGAAGTGTTCGGCCTGCACATTGCATATCACGACATCAAGCCCATGGGCGACTTGCCTTACCGATCCTATCCGACCGCGCTTGAGCTCGCCGGCGCCAGCGACATCTTGCTGGTCGCCTGCGAGGGTGGCCAGGCCACCCGCGGGCTGGTCGACGCCGCCGTGTTGGATGCGCTCGGCCCAGGCGGCTTCCTAATCAACACCGCGCGCGGCACGATCATCGATCAACCAGCCTTGATCAGCGCCCTCGGCCAAGGCCGCATCGCCGGCGCGGCCCTCGACGTCTTCGACGGCGAGCCCACCGTTCCGGCTGAATTGTTGGCGCTGGAGAACGTTGTCCTGACGCCGCATATCGCCAGTTCCACCCACGAAACCCGCCGCGCCATGGCCGACCTGGTCTATGACAACCTGCGCGCCCATTTCGACGGCAAACCGGTCCTCACCCCGGTCCCGCCGCAGGCCTAGAGCGAGTTTCGGATCCTCGGCGGCTATCATTTCCGCCCGTTTCCATTAGACTTTCTGCAAACGGAGGATCTGGTTTTGCAGCGCCGCCTTGCCGCCATATTGGCCGCCGACGTGGTCGACTATTCTCGTTTGATGGGAGAGGATGAGGCGGCCACGCTTGCAGCGCTCCGGCACCTGCGCCGGGAGTTGTTTGCGCCAGCCGTTGCTGATCACCGCGGCACATTGGTGAAAAGTATGGGCGACGGATGGCTGTTCGAATTTGCCAGCGCCACCGATGGCGTGAGTTGTGCCATCCAGGTCCAGCAGGCACTCGCTACGGACGACCGCATCAAGCTGCGTGTCGGTCTGCACATCGGCGACGTGACGTTTGAGGATGAGGATATTTACGGCGATGGCGTCAATATCGCCGCTCGGCTGCAGGAGGTGGCCGCACCCGGCGCCATCGTCATCTCGGACACCACGCGGCGCAGCGTTGACGGCAAATTGGCGTCGAACTTCACCGACCTGGGGCCACAGGACTTGAAGAATATCGCCGAACCGGTCACCGCCTACGGCTGGGGCATGACCGCCGCCCAGGCCGAGCGGACGGCGCTAACGCTACCCGACAAGCCTTCCATTGCCGTCTTGCCCTTCGACAACATGTCCGGCGATCCGGAGCAGGAGTTCTTCTCCGACGGCATTACTGAGGACATCATTACCGCGCTGTCGCGCTTTCACCAATTCTTCGTGATCGCGCGCAATTCGTCCTTTACCTACAAAGGCCGCGCGGTCGCGGTGAAACACGTAGCCCAGGAGTTGGGGGTGCAATACGTCCTGGAGGGTAGCGTGCGACAGGCCGGCATCCGGGTTCGGATCACGGCCCAGTTGATCGATGCATCCACCGGCAGCCATATGTGGGCCGAACGCTACGATCGTGAGCTGGATGACATCTTTGCCATTCAGGATGAGATCACAGAACATATTGCCACGGCGATTGCACCCAAACTGCAGCTCGCCGACGTCGCTCGAGCCCGGCGCAAGAACGTTCCGGAATTGGGTCCTTGGGAACTGGTCGCCCGGGCGTTGTGGCACGTTGCGCGGTACACCGAGCAGGACATCGGCGACGCCGAGTCCTTGATCGAAAAGGCACTGGCGCTCGATCCGGAAAACTGCCGCGCCCACGCGCTGCTGGTTACGTGCTACCTCTTGGATGGATTATACGGCTGGCGGCGGCCGCAATCGGAATCCCGCGCTAAGATGTTGAGATCGGCGCAACAGGCGGTGGCGATCGACAAAGGAGATGAGTATGCGCAGGCGCAATTGGGCCAAGCGCTTTTCATGTCAAAGCGCCATCAGGAAGGCATTCAGCAGCTCGAAGCCGCCATCGAAATGAACCCTAACTATTCGCGGGCCGTTGGCCAATTGGGTGTCGCCCTAATCTATACCCATGAGCACGAGAGAGGACTCGAACTTCTGCAGAAGGCGATGCGGCTCAGTCCGAGAGAAGCCAATCAGCACCTGTACACGACCCAAATCGGCGTTCACCATTTCATCGAAGGCCGCTATGCGGAAGCCGTGGCATGGGCCGAAAAGGCGCTGCTCGAGAATTCGACGCAGCCAACCCCCTTGCGCCTTTTGGCGTCGGCCCATGGCATGCTTGGCAACCTTGACGAGGCGCGCGCCGCCTATGACCGGCTAGCAGAACTCGCACCCGGTGTGACCATCGCGGCTACACTGGAGGCGGTGGCGTTCGCCTATGACAATGACGCAGAGCGATACGCCGAAGGTCTGCGCCGGGCCGGCATGCCGGCGTGAGCGGGATCACTCTTTGTCCATCAAATCCAGTACGTCTGCCATGGCGTCGAGGCTGGCGGCGCCGAGTGCCTGGGCGCGGGCCGGCGAATAACCGTGGTTGGGTTCCGGGTTGTTGGCGGCGTCTTTGAATGGCTGTTCCAGGGTCATGGCGAGAGCGCCGAAGGTTTCGGCCACCCAGTTGTTGGCGATGCCTAAGTTGGCGTTGCCTTTTTTCGGAGATGGATAGCCGAATTCGGTTTGAAAATCCGGGTTGGCGGCTTTCAGGCTGTCGGAAAAACAGCTGAACCAGGCCTGTTGCGCGTCGCTGAGCGAGGGGATGCCGAGGGTGCCGACCAGGAACACATAGGGCAGGCCTTCGTCGCCATGGACGTCTAAGAACAGGTCGACGCCGGTTTCGTTCATCACCTCTCGGACGGCATGAACCTCCGGGCTCTTGTCCGGGTCCGGCGCGCTCCAGGCCCGGTTGAGGTCGGTGCCGACGGCGTTGGTGCGGAGATGGCCGCGTCGGCTGCCGTCGGGGTTCATGTTCGGCACGACGTGGAAGACCGCGCGTTCGCGCAATTCGACGATGCGATCGTCGTCGGAAGTCAACAGCCGCCGCAGCATGCCTTCGACAAACCATTCGGCCATGGTCTCGCCTGGATGCTGCCGGGCGATGACCCAAACCTGGCGTTTGGTCCCGTGATCGTCGCCGATCCGCAGCAGATCGAGATCTTGGCCGTCGATGCTGGTGCCGGGAACCTTGAGGCGAACATTGGCATGGCTCAGACACTCGGCCATCAGGTCGGCATGGCGTTCCGCGGAATAGGGCGCGAAGTAGGCGAAATAGATGCTGTCGCCCTGTGGCCGATGCCGAATGACCAGCGTATCGCCCTCGAGTGCCGTGTCGACCCGGACCCAGTCCTTGCGGTTTTCAGACGCCACCGCCCGATAGTCGCGCCAGCCGGCCTTGAACGCGGCGGCGCCGGCATTTTCGATACGCAGTACGCATTCCTGGTCGCGGGCGCCGGTCAACCTAAAATAAAACCACTGCAGAATGTCGGTGCGCCGATCGGCCAAGATGCGCAAGCGTATGCGTTCCGGCCGGTCACAGGACAGGCACTCGATGTTGCCGCCATCGAAATTACTGGATATTCGCAATGTCATGGTTCCGTCCGCTGAAAGTGTTCGCGCAACACATCTTTTAGTATTTTGCCGTTGGCGTTGCGGGGCAACGGCTCGGATCGGATCTCTACGGCGATCGGTACTTTGAAGGCCGCCAGGCGGCCTGCTGCATGCTCGATCAGTGCCGCCGCGCTCAGCGTCGCGCCCGGTTTGACCTGTACGACGGCGCCGACTTCTTCACCCAGGATTCTGTCGGCCAAGCCGATGATCGCCGCGTCGATCACCGCGTCATGCTCGAACAGCACGTTCTCCACTTCGACGCAGTAGATGTTCTCACCGCCGCGAATGATCATGTCCTTGGCCCGGTCGACGATATGGACGAAGCCTTCCGCATCGATCCAGCCGATGTCGCCGGTCCGCACCCAACCCTCGACAAACGCCGCCGCCGTCGCCTCGGGCTTGTTCCAATAGCCTTTGACCACGTTCGGGCCGGCGATCATCAGTTCGCCCAATTGACCGGCCGGCACCGCTTCGCCGGCTTCGTCGGCCGCCTTGACGTCACAGACCGCGACCGGACGGCCGACGCTTTGCGGCTTGGCGCGGTACTCAGCGCCGATGATATGGGTGGCCACCGAAGAGGTCTCGGTCATGCCCCAGCCGTTGCCGGGCTCGGCCACCGGCAAGGCGGCGCCGATGGTCTCGACCAGCTCCGGCGCCGCCGGCGCCCCGCCATAGCTCACGCCTTCTAGGCTGGACGTATCGTATTTGGAGAACGCGGGCGATTCCAGCACCTGCCAGGCCATCGACGGCACGCCGCCGAAGACATTGACTTTTTCCGCCGCGATCAACCGCAGCGCGTCCTCAGGATGCCATTTATGCATCAGAACCACTTTGGCACCGCCAAACGCACCGGCGACCAGGACCGAATGGCAGCCGGTCACGTGAAACATCGGTACCGACAGCAATATGGCCCGCTGCGGCAATGTCTCTGGATCCGGCAAGGCCTCGCCCCGGCGCACCAGCACCCGGGCCGGCGCGAAGCCGACGCTTAGGATATTGTTGCAAATGTTGCGGTGGCTGCCGAGCGCGCCTTTTGGGAAGCCGGTGGTGCCCGAGGTGTAGAAGATCGTCGCCGGGTCGTCGGGCTCGAGGTCGACGGCCGGCAAGGCCGACTTCTCAGGAACCATCGCCAGTTCATCGTCCATGGACAACGCACCCTCGGCCAGACCACGCACGACCAGCACCGCCCGCAAGGCCAAGCCGCCGCGTTCCGGAGCCAGCCTTGCTGCCCGTTCGCTGTCGGCGATCAGCACGACGGCACCTGAGTCGCTGAGGCCATAGGCCAGCTCGGCGCCGGTCCACCAGGCATTCAGCGGCACGACGATGGCGCCGATCGCGGCGGCAGCAAAAAACGCCACCGACCATTCCGGATAGTTGCGCATGGCGATGGCGACGCGCTCGCCTTTTTTGACCCCGAACCGCCCGCGCAAGAGCAGCGCCAGGCGCGCCACTTGGGCGTAATGCTCACCGTAAGTGAGCCGGGTTTCTTCATAGACCAAAAACGTGCGATCACTGAAGTCGAGTCTCCGGTCCAGAACCGCCCGCAGATCCGCCGGCGCGTTTTTCCAGACCCGGACCGGCCGGCCGTCAACGATGGCGATCACGGTCTCAAACCGCGCGCCCGGCGCGGTCAGCACCGATTCCGCCGCCGCCGCATCCAGGATCAGTTCAGCAGGCATTGATGGTCAGGTCTCCGGCGGCGTGCTCAGGCCGTCGGATCGTCGGATACGCGGATCACCAGCTTGCCGAAATTGCGGCCTTCTAGCAGGCCTTGGAACGCCTCGACCGCATTTTCCAAGCCGTCGACCATGTCTTCGCGGTATTTGAGCCTGCCTTGGCGGATCCATTCCGGCATGTCGCGGATGAAGTCGGGCATCATCTCGAGGTGATCGCCTTGGATGAAGCCCCGGACCGAGATCTTACGGCGCAACACCATGCCCATGAACATCGGCAACAGGTTCGGTCCCGGCGGCAGTTCGGTCGCGTTGTATTGCGAGATCAGGCCACAGACCGGGATCCGCGAGAACGGATTGAGCAAGGGCATTACCGCGTCGAACACCGGCCCGGCGACGTTCTCGAAATAGACGTCGATGCCGTCGGGGCAGGCTTCGGCCAAACGTTCGGGCAAGTCCGGCGCGCGATGGTCGAGGCAGGCGTCGAAGCCAAGCTCGTCGGTCACATAGGCACATTTCTCCGGGCCGCCGGCGATGCCGACGGCCCGGCAGCCTTTGATTTTCGCGATCTGGCCGACAATGGCCCCGACCGCACCCGAGGCCGCGGCCACCACCACGGTCTCGCCTTCCTGGGGCCGGCCGTGCAGCAACAGCCCGACGTAAGCCGTAAAACCCGGCATGCCGAGCACGCCGACGGCGGTGGAAATCGGCGCCAAGGTCGGGTCGATTTTGCGCAAGCCCCGCCCGTCCGAGACCGCGTAATCCTGCCAGCCGACATGGGACAGGACGATGTCGCCCGCGGCAAAGTCGGCATTGTTGGATTTTTCCACCACCGACACCGTGCCGCCGGTGATGACGTCGCCGACCTCGAGCGGCGCCGCATAGGACTTGGCATCGCTCATGCGCCCGCGCATATAGGGATCGAGCGACAGATAGAGCGTTTGCAGCAAGACTTCGCCGTCGCCCTGGTCCGGCACGGCCTCTTCGACCAAGTCGAAATCACTTTGCTCGGGCCGGCCCACGGGCCGGGATTTCATCACAATACGACGGTTGGTTTCGCGCGGCATCCGCCCCGTGCTCCTTCATTACATGACAATGATTCGCCGCCTTCAGCCGATGGTTGGAGGTCGAAAGCCGGCCACTTTCCGGACGTTAGCATCGCCCCTCCATTGAATCCACCGGCCCGGTCGGGTCAAATGGGCAGCGCGGCCGAAATCGCGGACGCCCGTGACTTGAGAAGGATAAGACACCATGGCTCGAATGACCGGCGGACAGGCGCTCGTCAAATCTCTTTTAGCCCACGACATCGATACTTTGTTCGCCTTGCCCGGTGTGCAGATGGATCATTTCTTCAATGCCGTCCACGACGAGGCCAATCGCTTACACGTGGTCCATACCCGCCATGAACAGGCGGCCGCCTATTTGGCGCATGGCTATGCCCAGGCCAGCGGCAAAGTCGGCGCGTTCGCCGTCGTGCCCGGCCCCGGCATCTTGAACACAACCGCGGCCTTGTCGACGTCCTACGCCTGCAACACCCCGGTACTCGCCTTGTCGGGCCAGATCCCGGCCAACGCCATCGGCCGCGGCTTCGGCATGCTGCATGAAGTACCCGACCAACTGAGCATGCTGCGCGGCGTGGTCAAATGGGCCGAACGGATCGAGCATCCAACCGAGGCGCCGGACCGGGTCGCTGAGGCCTTCAAGCAACTGCGCACCGGCCGGCCGCGGCCGGTTGAGCTCGAAATGGCGATGGACATGTTGGCGCTGGAATCGGAAGTGGCATTGCTCGACCCGGTCACCGAGCATGTCCGGCCGGCGCCGGATCCCGATCTGATCGCCGAAGCCGCAAAACTGCTCGGCGCGGCGTCGGCGCCGCTGATCGTGGTCGGCGGCGGCGCCGTGGCGGCGTCGGAATCGGTCCGCGCGGTCGCCGAAATGCTGCAGGCACCGGTGCTGTCCCACCGCCTCGGCCGCGGCGTCATGAGCGACCGTCATTATCTCTCGGTCACCATGCCGGCCGGTCACCGGCTCTGGCACAAGTCCGACGTCATCCTCGCCGTCGGCACCCGCCTGCAGATACCGCGCATGAGCTGGGGTACCGACCCGGAACAGAAGATCATCCATATCGACGTCGATCCGGTCGAATTGACTCGGATTTCCAAGCCGGCGGTCGCTTTGCTGGCCGACGCCGACGATGCGCTGCGGCTGCTGGCCGATGCCCTGCCGAAACATATGGACCGGCGCAGTGCCCGTGAAGAAGAACTGACGACATTGAAAGCCGATGTGACGCAAGACCTGGAAACTCGGCTGGCGCCGCAAATGGCCTATTTGGCAGCACTCCGCCAGGCGCTGCCCGACGACGGCATATTCGTCGAGGAGCTGACCCAGGTCGGCTACATCTCGCGCATGGCTTTTCCGGTCTATGAGCCGCGGCAGTTCCTGTCGTCCGGCTACCAGGGCACCTTGGGCGCCGGCTTCGCCACGGCGCTCGGCGCCAAGGTCGCCTGCCCCGACAAGCCGGTGCTGTCGATCAACGGCGATGGCGGTTTCATGTATAACGTCCAAGAACTGGCAACTGCGGCACGCCACAATATCGGCCTGGTCAGCGTGGTGTTCGACGATGGTGCCTTCGGCAATGTCCGGCGCATGCAGGAAGAGCTCTATGACGGCAAGGTCATCGCCAGCGACCTGACCAACCCGGATTTCGTCAAGCTCGCTGAAAGCTTCGGCGTCGGCGCTTACCGCGCCGACGGACCCGACGAACTCGCCGCTGCGATCGAACGCGCCTTCGCCGAAGGCGGCCCGGCGCTCATTCACGTGCCGGTCGGCAAGATGCCCGACCCCTGGCCGATCATCCTGGCGCGCGGCCGTTATCAAGCCGAATAACGCATGCGGCTCGAAATCGTCCTGGCCGCCCTCGCCGAACGCCATCCGGAGCGCGACGCGGTCATATGCGGCGGCCGACGGCTGAGCTACGGCGACCTGCAAGACTCGGTGACAAGACTGGCCCAGGGCCTTGCCGACTTGGGCCTGGGTGTCGGCGACCGAATCGTTCTCTATCTGCCGAACGGCGTGGAGTTCGTCCAAGCGTTCTATGCCGCCTTGTCGCTCGGCGCCATCGCGGTGCCGGTGACGACGCGCATGACGATCTCGGAACTGGCTTTCTTTTGCGAAGACACCGCGCCCGCCATCGTCGTCTGCCATGCCGAACAGGCCGCAACAGTCGAGGCCCTGCTGGTCGACTCCGACGCGATCCAATCCGTGGTCGTCGGCACGGCCACAGGCCGTTCGCGGTCTTTCTTCGCCCTATTGGCTAGCGAGGCCGGCGACGCTCTAGCGGATCCTGTCGACCAAGAAGACTGCATGATCTCCTACACGTCCGGTACAACAGGACGGCCCAAGGGCGCCATCGCCACCCATGCCAACGTGCTAATCCAACATGCATTTATTCACGCCTTGGAATGGGGCATCACGGCGGAGGACCGCTTCCTGGTGGCAACGCCGCTCGCGCACCGAACGGGATTCGGCCGGCTTGCCAACGCGTTGACCCTGGGCGGCACGATTGTCGTCATGGAACAGTTCGATCCGGCCGAGGCGGTGCGGTTGATCGAACGCGAAAAGGTGACCGTGATGGGCATGGTGCCGACGGTCTGCCGCATGATGGTGCCGCACATCGCCCAAAACCCCGAGAAATGCCGGACCTTGCGCCGTGTGGTGGTGACCGGCGAGGCATTTCCGGTCGAGCTCAAACAGCAATTCATCGCGCTGTTGCCGGACACCAAGTTGGTCTCGTTCTTTGCCATGACCGAGGCCGGCGCCGTCACCTGCCTCGGCCACGCCGAACAATTCACCCATCCGGCGTCAGTCGGCCGGCCGACCCCCGGCGTCGAAGTCAGAATCGTCGATCCGGCCGGCGACGATGTGGAACCGGGCTTGGTCGGCGAAGTGCTGGTACGCTCCGGCCGGCCCGGCGCCTACACGGTGATGAAAGGCTATTGGAACAGGCCGGCCGAGACCGAGACGGCGATCCGCAGCGGCTGGCTCCATACCGGCGATCTCGGCCGCCTGGATGGCGACGGCTACCTCTATATCGCCGATCGCAAGAATGACATGATCCTGAGCGGCGGCTTCAACATCTATTCCAAGGAAGTCGAACAGGTGCTGATTGCCTGCCCCGGTGTCGCCGACGCCGCCGTGGTCGGCGTCCCCGATGAATTGTACGGCGAAGCGGTCGCCGCCTACATCGAACCGGAACCCGGCGCCACGCCAACCACCGAAGATATTCTGGCCCATTGCCGCCAGCATCTCGCAGGCTACAAAAAACCCAAATACGTGGCTTTCATGGCGACCTTGCCACGCAACGCCACCGGCAAGGTGCTGAAGCGCGACCTGGCAGCCAAAGCCAGTACAGACCTGCCGCTTGAGTGAATAAATGGCGCTAGCGTCCGACCAGGCGCCAGGCCCATTCGGCGCGGATGCGGCAGGCGTCGGCGAATTGTGCGGTCTGATCGGAACTGGCATTGCCGTCGAGCCCGCGCTTATAGACGCCTTGCACGATGGCGGCCGAACGAAACAGCGAAAACACGATATAGAAGGTCCAGTCATCGATGCCGTCGCGGCCCGTCAATTCGCAATAGCGGGCAACGAAGGCGTCCTCGCTCGGAATGCCGGTGGCCTCGAAATCGACACCGACGAAGGTGTCACCGCGGCTGATGGTGCCGTGATAGCCCATGCAGCAATAGGAGAGATCGGCGAGCGGGTGGCCAAGCGTGCAGAGTTCCCAGTCGAGCACGGCGACGATGCGCGGCTCGGTCGGGTGCAGCACGCAATTACCGATGCGGTAATCGCCGTGGACGATGGCGCTCGCGTCGGAAGCCGGGATGTTGTCGGGCAGCCAGGCCATCAATTTGTCCATGTCGGGCAGATCGTCGGTCTTGGAGGCGACATATTGTTTGGTCCAGCGGTCGATCTGGCGGGCGTAAAAGTTCCCCGGCCGGCCGAAGTCGCCAAGACCGACGGCTTCGTAATCGACCTGATGCAAGGCGGCGAGCACTTCGATGAAATGATCGTAGAGGGCAGCCCGGTCATCGCGGCTGAACGATTGCAGGCTCGGATCGATGAGCACCCGGCCCTCGACCTTTTCCATGACGAAAAAATCGGTGCCGATGATCGCCGGATCGCGGCACAAATGGTAGGCCTCCGGCACCGGCACGGCGCTGTCGGCCAGCGCGCTGATGACCCGGTGTTCGCGATGCACCAGATGCGCCGACGGCAGCAATTCGCCCGGCGGTTTCTTGCGAAGCACATAGTCGCGCCCGCCGGCGGTCAATTGAAATGTCGGGTTCGATTGGCCGCCCTCGAACTGGCGCACTTCCAAAGGCCCGTTGAAGCCTTCCATATTGTCTGCCAGATAGGCGACCAGCGCCTTTTCGTCGAAACGATGCGTCGGCCTGACGGCCGTGAGTTCAACGTCGGTAGCCATGCCTCACCCCTGTCGTTCGGCCACACCTTGCCATCCAGGCGCCCGCGCCGCAAATGGCTTTGACCGATCCGATCTCGTCTCTGGTTGAAACCTCTAATTTCGCATGAGGATGGTGGCCATGCGCATCCTGTCGCGGATCGATTTTCGCGTACTGGCCGAGTTGAGAAACGCTTGAAGGTCATGGGACAAAGACTGTTTTCGCCCTCGGCGCGCGTCCGGGCCATACCAGATGTCGCGCGCGCTCTGTTGTTTCAAATTTCCGATCGGCGGCTTCACGAAACCGAGTTGGACATCGCCGTTTGTAAGGATGAACAAGGTCTGCAGGCCAACGCGGCTCGGTAGGTCTTTGGTCGGTCGCGGCGCTTCGCGGAAATAGCTCGAGAACTCCCGGATTGTGCTCACGGAATTCATGATCGGCGCGCCGTTCCGTTTCATCTCGAGCAATCGATCGACCACCGACAGAAATTCGGCTTGCTCGTTTTCGTCGTCGATCCACAATTCGTCATAGGTTTCCGGTGTCCAGCGTTCGAGCGGCTGGAAGTTGACGCAGGTCGCGCCGGCGCGCTTCGCCCAATCCACCATTTCCGGAGTGGTTCGAAAATTTCTGGCAGTGATGGTCGGTTTGATCATGATCGGAAACCGGACGTTCCGGCTTTCCTGCTCTTGCCTTAGAAAACCGATACCCTGGCAGAGTCTGTCGAACAGGCCGGGAAAACCGCGCAGATAGTCATGGGTTTCGGCGTCGGGTGCGTCGACGGAAATGTTGACGTTCAGCGGCTTGGCCGCGACCAGTTTCTGCACGTTCCTTCTCGACAAGGCCGAGCCGTTGGTCGTTACGCCGCTTCGAATGCCGGCGCCGTGACACCACGCCAACAGATCCAGGAAGCCGGGTTTGATGAACGGCTCGCCGCCGCTGAAATTAATTGAAAAGCGGCCGACAAAATCCCGGACGCTGAGCAGCGCGCGCTGCCATTCCTCGATACTCATCTCTTTTTGATAATGGTCGAGGCGCCAATAGGCGCAGTACCGGCATTTGACGTTGCAGCGCTCGTTTACGAAGCCGAAGAAATTTATCGGTTTGGTGAAGTCGTAGCCAAACCGCAGATAGACCTCTTCCGCGGCGACATTCCTCACGTGCTTGGCGCCAAGGGCAATCACGTCGGACACGTCCATGAGCGCCGCCTTTTCGCGTTGCTTCCTCAGGAGTTCAAAATCTAAAGTGACACTACGAATTGCCCGATGATGTCTTGCCCGTCTCAAAAGGTTAACACGGTCAATAATCCAAAAAAAGACTCGCAGCACATTTTATCGCCGTCTTGTGAACGGCAGTTGGCGCCTCGTCGCGCCGGGCAGTCTGGCCGAATGACGACCAACCGTTGCCGTCCCTTGCGCGTTGGGCCGGGATACCGATAATCGTTCGCCTTGAAGCATGCCAATAAACGGGGGAACGGAGCCATGGCGGAGCTGGACGGCAAGGTTGCAATCGTCACCGGCGGCGGATCGGGTATCGGCGCTGCCTGTGCCTTGAAACTGGCCGGCGCCGGCGCCCAGGTCGCAGTCACCGACATCGATGAGGCCGGCGCAAAGGAAACCGTCGACGCCATTGCGAAAGATGGCGGCCAGGCCTGGTATCTCGCCCACGACGTCACCGACGAAGAGCGCTGGCGCGCGGTCATCGACGAGGTAATGGACAAAACCGGGCGGCTCGACGTGTTGGTCAACAATGCCGGCATCGGCCTGCTCGCCGCTGTCACCGAGATGAGCCTGGAGGACTGGCGCCGGCAGACCGCGATCAACATCGACGGCGTCTTCCTCGGCACCAAACACGCGATCCCGGCGATGAACCGGGGCGACGGCGGATCGATCGTCATGATCTCGTCGCTGGCCGGCCTGCAAGGCTCGGCCGGCCTCACCGGTTATTGCGCCACCAAAGGCGCGGTGCGGCTGTTCGCCAAGGCCGTCGCCATCGAATGCGCCGCGGCCGGCCACAATATCCGCGTCAACAGCGTGCATCCCGGCATCATCGATACACCGATCTGGACCAAGTTTCGGCCCGGCGCCGGCGGCGCCAATGCCATCGACGCGCAGGTGCTCGGTGAAACCGCGGCGCCGATCGGCCGGGCCGGCGATCCGGAAGAAATCGCCAAGGGCGTGCTGTTTCTCGCCTCCGAGCAATCGAGCTACATGACCGGTGCCGAGTTGGTGCTCGACGGCGGCATCTTCGCCGGCCGCATGCCCAATCGCCAGATGTATTCCCAATGACCTATCCCTTGCCCGATACCAGCCCGGAAGACGTCGGCCTGGATCGGTCGACGTTGGAGCGCTTGTCCAACCTGATCGATGGCCATATCGCCGACGGCCGCTATCCCGGCGCGCAGATCGCCATGGCCCGCTATGGCCGCCTCGCCTATGCCAAGACCTTCGGCCTGGCACGGACCGAACCGACACGGGTCGCGGCGAGCGATGACACGCTCTGGCTGTTGTTTTCCAACACCAAGGTGATCACCGCCGCCGGCATCTGGCGCCTGGCCGAGGAAGGCTTGATCCGGTTTGCCGACCCGGTCGCCATGCACGTCCCGGGCTTCGAGCGTCACGGCAAGGACACCATCACCATCATGGAATTGATGACCCACCAAGGCGGTTTCCCCGACGCCGACGTGCCGCCGGAAGCCTGGGAGGATCATGAGCTGCTGCGCGAGGCGGTGTCGGATTTTGCCCCGCAATGGGTGCCGGGCAGCAAGGTGCATTATCATGGCCGCGCCGCCCATTGGGTCGCGGCTGTGTTGATCGAAGCCGTAACCGGTGCTGATTATCGCGACTTTATTCGTGACCGCATCCTGGCGCCGATCGGCCTCGACAATGATGTCTTCGTGGGTTTAAGCGCGGCGCACCAGGATCGTGCCGCCGACATGCATGAGCCGACCGAGGACGGCGGCGACATTCAGTTGCACCCGACCATGAACACGCCGGCCGCCCGCGCCGCCGGCATGCCGGGCAGCGGCGGCTTCGCCACGGCGCGCGGCATGGTCGCGTTCTATCAGATGATGCTGCAAAACGGCCGCCTCGACGGCACCCGCCTGTTCGCGCCGCGCACAATTGAGTATGTCACGCGCAATTTCACCGCCGACAGGATCGACGAAGGCATGGGCATGCCGATGCATCGCGGCATCGGCCCGCACCGGCGCGGTCTGACTGAAACCATCCGCGGCCTCGGCACATTGGCGTCGCCCGCGACCTACGGCCATGGCGGCGTCGGTTCGTCCTATTGCTGGGCCGATCCCGATTCCGGCGTCTCCTTCGCCTATATCTCGAACAACCGAGTGGCCGAGCCCTGGCACACCCAACGCACCGACATTGTCAGCTCGCTCGCCCATGCCGCCATCGATTATTGACGAACACTTGGGAGCGCCCCGTCATGACACTTGATCTCCCGGTGCCGCCGGCCAACGCCGACAGCCGGCCTTATTGGGCGGCAGCGCGCGAAGACCGGTTGGTGCTGCAAAAATGCAAAGACTGCGGCGCCTTTCGATTTTATCCCCGCTATCTCTGTCCGGATTGCTGGTCGGAGCAGGCCGAGTGGGTCGATGTCAGCGGCCGCGGCACGGTGCATAGTTTCACCAAAGTAACCCGGGCGCCGCTGCCGGCGTTTCGCGACAAGGTGCCTTACGTCGTTGCCATCATCGATCTGGCCGAAGGTCCGCGCATGATCACGAACGTCGTCGGCGACGATGCCTTGGGCGTAGCGATCGGCGATCCGGTATCGGTGACGTTCGAGACCCGCGCCGACGGCTTCAAATTGCCGCAGTTCCGGCGCGCCGTGGAGCCGGGACAATGAACCTGTCGGATCTGAAGAACAAAGTCGCGATCGTCGGCGTCGGCGAATCCGACATCGGCAAGGTGCCGGACATGACCGGCCTCGGGCTGAATGCCCAGGCGGCCAAACGTGCGCTCGACGATGCCGGCCTGAAGCCCGGCGACGTCGATGGCCTATTGACCGCTTATTCGATGACCGAGCCCTATTTCATGCTCGGCTCGGTGCTCTGTGAATATCTCGGCATCACGCCGCGGCTCAACGCCTCCATGGTGGTCGGCGGCGCGACGCCGGGGGTGATGCTGAAATCCGCGGCCCAGGCGATCGCCAGCGGCCAGGCCGATACAATCTTGGTAACGGCCGGCGAGAACCGGGCGACCGGCGTCAGCCGCGACCAGGCGGTTCAAAACCTAACCGCCGTCGGCCATCCCTATTTCGAGCATCCCTACGGGCCGACCATTCCATCGTTCTATGCCATGATCGCCGCCCGCCACATGCATGAGTACGGCACCACCCGCGAACAGATGGCCGCGGTCGCCGTCAATGCCCGCAACCATGCGCTGCTGCACCCGAACGCCCATATGAAGACCGCGATCACGGTCGAGGACGTGCTGTCGTCGAAGTCGATTTCCGAACCGCTCAACATGCTGGATTGCTGTTTGATCTCCGACGCCGGCGGCGCCTTTGTCGTGACCTCGGCAGAACGGGCCCGTGACAGGGCCGCCGATCCCGCCTATTTGCTCGGCATCGGCGAATACCACACCCATGAGCATTTGACGTGTGCCCCGAGCCTGACCCAATTCGGCGCCGAACAATCCGGTGGTACGGCCTTCGAAATGGCCGGCGTCGCCCCCGCCGACATCGATGTTGCCGAGCTTTATGATTGCTTTTCCATCGTGCCGATTATCGAACTGGAAGAGATGGGCCTGTGTGAACCGGGTGCCGGCGGCGCCTATTTCGAAGCCGGCCATGCGGCTATCGGCGGTGGCCATGTGCCGATCAACACCCACGGCGGCATGATGTCGCATGCCCACGCCGGCGCCGCCGGCGGCCTGTTTGCCATCGTCGAGGCGGTGCGCCAATTGCGCGGCGTCTGCGGCGCGCGTCAGGTCACGGACGCCAATGTCGCGCTGGTGCATGTTGAAGGCGGCATCATGTCCTCGCACTGCACGGCGATCCTCGCCAACCAGCCGGGCTGAAAGCAGAGCCTGGCGAATAGGAGAGAGCCCATGTTGCCGTTGGCCGGTATCAAAGTCTTGGAAATTGCTCAGAACCTGGCCGGTCCGTTCGCCGCCGAAATCCTGTCCCATCTCGGCGCCGACGTGGTCAAGGTGGAGCGTCCGGGCGGCGACGACGCGCGCGGCTGGGGGCCGCCCTTCATCGACGGCGACAGCGGCCTGTTCCATGCCGTCAATATGGAGAAACGCTCGATCGCCTTGGATTTGACCGACCCGGCTTCGGTTGAATGGCTCAAATCTTACATCACCGACATTGATGTCGTGGTGCAGAACCTGAGGCCAGGCGCCGTCGAACGCCTCGGTCTCGATGCCGCCAGCCTGCAGGCGATCAACCCGCGCCTGATCTATTGCTCGCTCCGGGCTTTCGGCCGGGACGGGCCGCGCCGCCTGGAGCCGGGCTACGAACCGATGGTGCAGGCCTTCTCCGGCCTGATGATGGTCAACGGCGAAGACGGCGGCCCGCCGATTCGCATCGGCACCCAAGTGTTGGACGTCGGCAGCGCCATGTGGGCCGCCATCGGTATCTTAGGCGCCCTCTATCGCCGGGTCGAAACCGGCCGTGGCGTGGTCGTCGATACCTCGCTGTTCGAGACCGCCTTGAGCTGGCTGCGGATCCATTTCGCCCGCTATCAGGCCGGCGGCAGCCTGCCGCCGCGGCATCCGAGCGGCAGTGCCGTGCTGGTAGTGTTCCAAGCCTTCGAGACCAAGACCGGTCCGGTTGTCGTCGCCGCCGCCAACGACCGCCTGTTCGCCAAGCTCGCCCAAGTCGTCGGCCGGCCGGAATGGGCCGAAGATCCGCGCTTCGCCAACAATGCCGGCCGCCAGGAACATCGCCAGGAAATCATCGGCACCATCGAAGCCGTCATGAAAATCGAAAGCCGCGGTCACTGGCTCGACAAGTTCGACGCCGCTGGGGTGCCGTGCTCGCCGATCAATACGATGATCGAAGCGCTCGACGACCCGCAAGCGGCGGCGACCGGCATGATTCAATCGGTACCCGGCCTGGATTTGCCAATGATGGGCCTGCCGCTCAGCTTTGACGGCCAACGGCCAAGCATCCGCGGTCGGGCACCGGCGGTCGGCCAGCACAGCGACGAAATCAGGGCCGAGGCGGCCCGCCGGCAAAAGGATTCCGGAATTTGTTAGCCTCTCGTTATACGGTGCTCGCATGAACGACAGAACAGAAATATTGGCCAATACGTCCGTTACGATCCGTCTGGCCGGCGCCTCGGACCTGGCGGCCGTCAGCGCATTGATGAACCAACAGAACCGCTATCACGCGGACCTGGTGCCGCACATCGTCAAGCGGGTAAATCCGGCGGAAAGCGAAATATGGTGTGCCGGAATCCTATCCGATCCCGCCTACAAGATTTTCTTGGCCGAGTCCGGCGGCGATGAAGCCGTTGGCCTGCTGATGCTACATGACAAACGCTATGAGGAATCCGTACCCTTGCATGGTGTTGAGCTAGCCTTCGTGGACGAGCTGTTCGTCGTTGCGGCGGCAAGGCGCATGGGTGTTGCGAGAAAATTGGTCGAAAAAGGCCGTTGCTATGCCAAAGAACAAGGCTTTGCGGCGCTCAGCCTCAACGTGTGGGGGGCCAATGACCTTGCAGTCGAAGCATACAAAGCACTCGGTTTCGAAACGGTCTATCATCGAATGGCTCTGCCCGCCGATTAAAACCGTTCTCGATCCTACGGACTCGCTTGTTCCAAATCCGCGCCAGGCACTCGGATAATGCTGACCAAAATTCTCATCGCCGCGCTGGTCTTGTTCCTGGGATGGAAAGTGCTGTTCGGGCGCAAGGGTCACCGCATGGCCAAAGCGATCGACAAAGCCGCCAATTTGTTCATTGTCGCCATCGCCGTCTATCTGTTGCTGCAGGCGGCCGTCACCTATCTCTGATAAGAGCAAGTTTCAACCATACGGGATCGTTTGATCGTAATTTGCTCTAATCGGTCGATTGTTAAGAAGCGACTTTGAGTGCTGAGAGCGTCTAACACGCGTCCAGTGCCGGTTCGCTGATTTCGGACAAAGGGGCCTTTGATCAGTTTGCTTTTCATGGGCATTTATGAGCACTGATA